>Ga0105354_1001676_pt1 | contig 13602 bp, 10 predicted proteins | sample GOMGulsemesocosm_FD_83658 | JGI IMG/M metagenome (GOLD analysis project Ga0105354, IMG submission 83658) | Methane-oxidizing microbial communities from mesocosms in the Gulf of Mexico - GOM9B Gulf of Mexico | ecosystem: Environmental > Aquatic > Marine > Cold seeps | place: USA: Gulf of America...
ACTTTGGTAGAAGAAAAAACGTTTGGACAGTTGCTAAAAATGCGGTTGATAAAGCTATGAGTTATGCTTATAGAGACCGTAGAAACAAGAAAAGAACTTTCCGCAGACTTTGGATACAACGTATTAATGCAGGAGCAAGACAATATGATATGTCTTACTCAGTATTTATGGGAAAAGTAAAAGCTAATAACATCGAAATAAACCGTAAGGTTTTAGCTGATTTAGCTATGAACAATCCAGTTGCTTTTAAAGCTATTGTTGACAAAGTAAAATAAAAACGTTTAACATATTTATCTCGCTTAAAAAGCCATCTATTTTAGATGGCTTTTTTTTATTTTACTAATTATCTTATTTTTACATTAAACAATACCATCATAAAAATATTCTTATGAATACTATTAAGCTAACCACTACCCTTCTACTCCTATTAACAACATTAAGTTTTTTTAGTCAAGAAAGAAAGAAAGAAAAGCCTTGGAATATATCAAACCCTGAAGGGAACTGGAACTTTAAAGAATTAAATATTTCTACAAACGAAGGAACTTGGATGAATATTGATATTAGTCCTGACGGCAAACATATTGTTTTTGATTTACTCGGAGATATTTATAAAATGAATATCGATGGAGGAAAAGCTACCGTATTAAGAAAAGGGCTTCCATTTGAAGTTCAACCACGTTTTAGCCCTGATGGAAAGTCTATTTCTTTTACTAGTGACGCTGGTGGAGGTGATAATATTTGGTTTATGGATATTAATGGTGAAAACGCTAGACAAGTAACTAAAGAAAAATTTCGCTTACTTAATAATGCTATTTGGACCAATGATAGCAAATACTTAATTGCTCGTAAACATTTTACCTCTAGTAGGTCAGTTGGGGCTGGAGAATTATGGATGTATCATAGATCTGGCGGAAGCGGAGTTCAACTGACTAAAAAGAAGAATGAACAACAGGATGTTAATGAACCGTGTTTATCCTCAGATGGTAATTTTTTATATTATAGTGAAGATATGTATCCCGGAGGATATTTTCAGTATAATAAAGACCCTAACAGTCAAATCTATGTAATAAATAGATATGAAATGAAAACTGGTAAAACTGAACGTATAACTGGTGGACCAGGTGGTGCCGCGAGGCCACAAATATCTAAGGATGGTAAAAAATTAGCTTTTGTAAAACGAATACGCACTAAAACTGTTTTATATATTCATGATTTAGAAACCGGAGAAGAATGGCCCGTTTACGACAAGTTAAACAAAGATCAGCAAGAAGCTTGGGCCATATTTGGAGTCTATACCAATTTTAACTGGATGCCAAATAATGAAGATATTGTATTCTGGTCTGGAGGGAAAATTAACAAAATAAACATCAACTCTTTACAAGTTACCAATATCCCCTTTCAAGTTGATGCAACTATTAAAACAGCCAAGGCAATTGAATTTGATACACCAGTAGCTCCAGATACATTTGATGTAAAAGTAATTAGAAACGCAATAACTTCTCCAGATAAAAAATTAGTTATCTACAATGCTTTAGGGTATTTATGGTCAAAAAAGCTCCCTAAAGGAACTCCAAAGCGATTAACTACTGGAACAGATTTTGAATTTGAACCTTGCTTTTCTCCTGATGGAAAATCGATAACTTATGTAACTTGGAATGACGAAAATCTTGGAGCGATACATGAGCTTTCTTTAGAGAATGGTAACACTAAAAAATTAAGTACCCAAAAAGGAATCTACCGAAACCCTTCATATTCACATAATGCTAAGCAAATTGTATATAGAAAAGAATCCGGTAACAATGAGCAAGGTAGGGTTTTTAGCAAGAAACCAGGGTTGTACACAATGAATGCAAATGGAACCAATGTTAAATTTATAACGGAAGAAGGTGATTACCCTTCTTTTAATCATGATAACTCCAAAATCATCTACCAAAATGGAGGAGTGTTTTTTGGTGAGTTAACTAAAGAATTAAAAAGTGTTGATTTAAATGGTTTTGATCAAAAAATCATAATTAAATCAAAACATGGAAATAGATTAGTACCAAGTCCAGATGGAAATTGGATTGCTTTTATACATTTGCACAAGGTATATATGGCTCCTATGCCAAAAACTGGACGTACTTTAGATTTAACAGACAAGACAAAATCTATCCCTGTAGCCCAGCTATCAAAAGATGCAGGAATTAATTTACATTGGTCAACCGATAGTAAAACAATTAACTGGACATTAGGAAACAAATATTACACCACTCAAGCTTCTGAAAAAGCAACATTAGTAAATAAGGGAATCATACTAAAACATATAGTAAAAACCGACAAACCAAATGGTTTAATTGCTTTTAAAGGCGCTCGAATTATCACTATGGAGGGTGATGAAGTAATTAAAAATGGAAGTATTTTAATAGAAAACAATAAAATTAAAGCAATAGGTCATAGCTCAAAGGTTAAGATCCCTACTGAAGCTAAAGTATTTGATGCAACCGGAAAAACAATAATGCCAGGAATAGTAGATGTTCATGCGCACATTGGAGGTTTTAGATTTGGATTAACTACACAAAAACATTGGCAATTCTATGCAAATTTAGCTTACGGTGTTACAACAGCTCATGATCCTTCAGCTCACACTGAGACAGTTTTTGCTCTATCAGAACTGCAAAAGAAAGGAACTCTTGTTGGCCCAAGACTCTTTTCTACTGGATTTATACTATATGGAGCCGAAGGAGACTTTAAAGCTGTTATTAATAATTTAGAAGATGCTCGATCATCAATTAGACGTACTAAAGCATTTGGAGCACTATCAGTAAAAAGCTACAACCAACCAAGAAGAGATCAACGTCAGCAAATATTACAAGCCGCAAGAGAAGAAGGTATATTTGTAGTCCCAGAAGGAGGATCTAATTTTTATCATAACATCTCAATGATTATGGATGGCCACACCGGAGTAGAACATAACATTCCGGTTGCCCCAGTATACAAAGATGTATTAGAGCTTTGGGGGAAAAGTAATGTAGGCTACACTCCTACATTGATTGTAAACTACGGAGGTATTAATGGAGAGTATTATTGGTATCAAAACACTAATGTATGGGAAAACGAAAAGTTATTAAAATACACCCCAAGAGGTATTATAGATTCACGTTCAAGACATCGTATGATGTTGCCAGATGATGAATATAAAAATGGCCCTATTTTAGTTTCTGAAACTGCAAAAGCATTAAGTGACGCTGGTGTTAAAGTTAACTTAGGGGCTCATGGCCAAATACAAGGTTTAGGAGCACATTGGGAACTATGGCTACTACAACAAGGAGGTATGACAAATCACGAAGCTTTAAAAGCTGCAACCATTAATGGAGCTAATTATATTGGAGTTAGTAATGACATTGGCTCATTAAAAAAGGGAAAACTTGCGGATTTAATAGTCTTAGATAAAAATCCATTAGAAGATATTAGAAACTCTGAAAGTATTATCTACACTATGATTAATGGTCGTTTATACAACACTGAAACGATGGATGAAATTGGAAATTCTCCAAAAAAACGTGGTAAGTTTTATTGGGAGAACCCTAAATATAACAAAGCCTTTCCATGGCATAAAGAAAGTAATAGTTTTACCCAACCAGGATGTGGTTGCAGCATAATGAAACACTAACCCTTCATTATGTAAATAAAAAACTCTTCATTAATGAAGAGTTTTTTATTGTTTGAAAAAAGTTATTCGATTACCTAACCAACTTCTTATACTTAATACGTTTTGGCATTAAATCTCCGCCAAGGCGTTTCTTCTTATTTTCTTCATATTCTGAGAACGAACCTTCAAAGAAATACACTTCTGAATCTCCTTCGAAAGCAAGAATGTGAGTACAAACTCTATCCAAGAACCATCTATCGTGAGAAATAATTACCGCACATCCAGCGAAGTTTTCTAACCCTTCCTCTAATGCTCTTAATGTATTTACATCTAAATCATTGGTAGGCTCATCTAACAACAATACGTTACCTTCTTCCTTTAATGTCATTGCCAAGTGCAACCTGTTACGCTCACCACCCGACAAAGTATCCACTTTTTTGTTTTGTTCACTTCCAGCAAAATTAAATCGACTTAAATAAGCTCTAGAATTAACTTGCTTACCACCCATCATAATTAAATCTTGTCCGTCAGAGAAGTTTTCCCAAATTGATTTATTCCTATCAATATCCTTATGTGATTGATCAACATAAGCTATTTTAACAGTTTCTCCAACTTCAAAACTACCTGCGTCTGGAGTTTCTTCTCCCATGATCATTCTGAAAATAGTAGTTTTACCAGCACCGTTTGGCCCAATAATTCCTACAATTCCAGCTTGTGGTAAGTTGAACTCTAAATTGTCATATAATAATTTATCTCCAAATGCTTTTGAAACACCTTTAGCTTCAATTACATTGTTTCCTAAACGATCACCATTAGGAATGAAAATTTCTAACTTCTCATCCATTTTCTTTTGATCTTGGCTCATCAATTTGTCATAGTTCTTCAGACGTGCTTTTTGCTTTGTTTGACGACCTTTTGCTCCCTGACGTACCCAATCTAATTCTCGTTCCAGCGTTTTTTGGCGTTTCGACTCTGTCTTACTCTCTTGTGCTAAACGTTTTGACTTTTGATCTAACCAAGTAGAATAGTTCCCTTTCCAAGGTATTCCTTCCCCTCTATCCAATTCTAAAATCCAACCAGCAACATTATCTAAGAAATATCTATCGTGCGTTACTGCTATTACAGTTCCTTTGTATTGTGCTAAATGATGTTCTAACCAATGTACAGATTCTGCATCTAAGTGGTTGGTAGGCTCATCTAATAATAGTACATCTGGTTCTTGTAGTAACAATCTACATAAAGCAACTCTACGACGCTCCCCTCCTGATAATACAGAAATTGGTGTATCTGGAGCTGGAGTACGCAAAGCATCCATTGCTATTTCTAATTTTGTTTCTAACTCCCAAGCATTACAAGCATCTATTTTATCTTGTAATACAGCTTGTTGCGCCATTAACTTATCCATTTTGTCAGCATCAGAATACACTTCTTCCAAACCAAACATGTCGTTAATTTTATTGTATTCATCAAGAATAGCTACTGTTTCAGCAGCTCCTTCTTTTACAATATCCATAACCGTTTTAGTTTCATCTAACTGTGGTTCCTGTTCTAAATAGCCTACTGTATGGTCCTTAGAAAACGAAACATCACCTTGATAGTTTTTCTCTAAACCAGCAATAATTTTAAGTAAAGTTGATTTTCCAGAACCATTCAATCCCAAAACACCAATTTTAGCTCCATAAAAGAAACTTAAATAAATATCTTTTAACACTTGTTTTCCAGTGCTTTGATAGGTTTTAGAAACCTTATCCATGGAAAATATAATCTTCTTATCGTCTGACATAATTATAAAAATTTTTAGAGGTGTAAATATCGTGAATATTTAACGATATAAAAGTGTAATTTGAATTTACTGTAAAAACAAAAAACTCAGAGCATTAAATCGTTTTGGGGAAACAATCTAACTTAAAAGCTCTGAGTTAAACTAACTTGCGTCAAAAATAACAAATTTTTCATATAAAAAAAACGTTCTCAGACATTTGTAATAAAAAAGTTATCTACAGCAAGTAAAAACACCTCTCTAAATACCGTCTTATCTATCATTATCTTAAAAAAATTATAACTAAATATGAGGAACACTATTCAAAATGTAAAGTTTAAATTAATTATATTTACGAATAGGCTAACTATGATTTATAATGAAAAATTATTTATACGCATTCATTTTATGTATTTCACTACATTCATACACTCAAACAACAGTAGGATTATATGTTAATGATTTTAAAAACATTATTGGAAATATCAGTGCAGAAACAGAATTATTAAATTATGCACAAACAAACGGAGTTAATTACCTAATTCTATACAACTTAACCTACATACATAACAACATATTTGCAATAGATAACATAACCACCTCTTTGCCTTTAGCTAATTTTTTAAATACTGCAAAAACTACTTATGGTATCAACCAAATTGCTGTTGTTGGAGAAAAAAACAGTTCATTTGATAGAATAAAAACATATAATAATTTTTACCCTACCGAACCAAACAAACGTTTTGATGTATTCAATTTAGAGTTTGAATTCTGGAATTCTAACTTAACTGATCCTGGAGAATACTATTGTACCACCTACCTAACACCAAATGGCTTGCCATGTACAAACGCTGGAGCTTTTGATTTTTATGATGATCAATTAGCTTTAATGAAAACATATGGAGATTCCAATAATATTATTGCAGAAACATATATAGGTTCACCTACTGCTGCTCAAAGTGATATTATAACACAAAACACACATCGAGTTTTAGTTCATTATTATAGAACTAGTGACGTTTATGGAAGTGGTGACAGCATCTATCAATACAACAATCATCGTATTGAAGATTTAGCTGCAAACAATAATGTAATTATTATGCCGATATTTAGCGGACAACCTGCTCATATGTATACCTGGTTACTCACAAATTCATTAACCCAACCTTATGACACTTTTATAAACGGAACAAATGGATACGGTGACCAAACTGGAGACTGGAAAGACAATGTAACCTTTGATGGATATACTTGGTACCGATATACTACATTATTAGAAATTAATAATACACTTGATATTACTACAAGTGCTATTGAAAAAAAATATATTCTTTACAATCAAGAAACGAATTGCTTACTATTAAAAAACTTCAAATCATATAACAATGTTACTGTTTACAATAGTAATGGCAACTTAATTTCATCTTTTAATTCAAAACAAAAACCTATACTTAACTCGTTTTCAGAAGGCGTATATGTAATAAGAGTACATACTGAATCAGCTATTTTTACTCAGAAAATAATTATTTACTAATATCTAAAAGGAAAACCATAATACTAATTATTACTCAATAAAACAGCTGATTTACTGTACATAACACAATAGATTTAATTATATTGCAGAAACCTAACAACATTATACCCCCGAATAATGATGAAAAAACACATTTTTGCAACTTACATTCTCCCCTTATTTTCTATTACAATCTTAGCTCAGGTACCTAATATTCCAAACCAATACCATCAAGGTATCGTTAATGGATGTTCACAAACAAGTATAAATACAAACCTACAAGAGTATGTCAATTTTGGAGTTAAATCAGACGGCAGCACTGAAATTGCAAATACATTAAATTGGCTAAAAGGAAAATACCAAAGTTATGGATACACAAATGATAAAATAGTTGAAGATAATTATAACTACAACTATGGAAACACTATTATCAATACAAGTAATTTAGTAATCACAAAACAAGGTATCACTCATCCAAACACCTATATTATTATTGGTGGGCATTATGACTCTCTTAATGGCCCTGGAGCTAATGATAATGGTAGTGGAACAGTACTATTATTAGAAATAGCAAAACAACTTGCTAATATACCTACCGCCTACTCTATTAAGTTTATTCATTTTTCTGGAGAAGAAAGAGGTTTAAGAGGTAGCAATCACTACGCTACAAATGTAATGGAAGCTAACAATTTGGATGTGAAATTCATGCTAAATATTGACCAAGTTGGCGGAGTTGCTGGAGAGATTAACAACTCTATCACCTGCGAAAGAGATGAACGTACTAATATACCAGGAAATAATGCGGAATCTGCAGTAATAACAAGTCAATTAGCAGCGTTAATTGAATTATACTCTACTCTAAACACTCAAATTGCTCATGCTTATTCTTCTGACTATATTTCTTTTGAAAATAAAGGAAAAGTAATTACAGGTCTTTATGAATCAAATGAAACTGATAAAGCACATAGTCCCAATGATATTATTGCAAATATGGATCTAAATTATTTATATGAAGTAATACAAGGAGCTACAGGTGCTACTGCATTTTTTGCAGGTGCAAATCAAGCTTTAAGTATTAAAGAATTTAATTTAACTACAACAACTACCATTTCACCAAATCCTGTAAAGCAATTTATTAACCTTAATTTTAATTCCAAAATTAAGGTTCAAAATATCACTATTCATTCTATAAGTGGCAAAAAAATCTATAATAAAGAGTATAAAAAAATAGTAGATAATATCCAAATACCAGCTGATAATTTAACTAACGGAGTTTATTTAGTATCTATAGAAACAGGCAATAACACTATCACAAAAAAAATTATTAAACAATAATTATACTTTCTTTTACTTTATAAAAAAAGCCCTAAACGAAGTTTCGTTTAGGGCTTTTTTTTATGAAAATTTCGGATATTTTACTATAATTACTGGTTTCCTAAAATTATAGGCATCCCGCTCTTCCCAGCTCCAATTAATACTACTTTACTATTTGGCGATTGAGACAGTTTTAATGTAGCTTCAATACCTTTATCTTGTAAAATCTTATCAGTTAAAGAGGCACTTAAAATTCTATTGGCATCTGCTTTACCTTTCGCTTCAATAATTTGCTTTTCAGCTTCTTTTTGAGCGGTAACTAATCTAAATTCATATTCTAAAGATTCTTGTTCTTGCTTTAATTTACGCTCAATAGCCTGTTTAATTGTTGGTGGTAAAGTAACATCACGAACTAAAACATCATTGATTTGTACATGTTGAGCACTAGCTTTTTTTGACACTTCATCATATATTTCTTTTTGAATTACATCTCTTTTACTAGAATATAATTGCTCAGGTGTGTATCGTCCAACTACACTACGTGCCGCAGAACGTACTTCAGGTATAATTACCACATCTAAATAGTTTTTCCCTTTTGTTTTATGTAATAACCCTAATTCTGTAAGTTTTGGAGAATATAAGATAGATACATCTAATTTAATTTCCAACCCGTTAGAAGATAAAACTTCCATGTCCTGGATAAATTTATTTTGTTGACGTACATTATACACAAAAACATTATTCCAAGGCGCTATAATATGAAACCCTTCTTCTAAAGCAGCTTCACTTGTTACTACACCTCCATCAAATCTTTTCCATAACACTCCCGATTCCCCCGCATCTATTGTTACTGCTGTTTTTAACAACAAGAATATTGATATTACTACTAAAAAGATTATTGGCAAGCCCAATTTTGGTAATTTTTCCATTTGTTTATCCATTTTAAATTTAAATTAGTCCGTTATATTTTCTTAAAAACCACTCTATTCCAAGTACTAAAATCAGTATACCTAATAAATATTTCCAATTTACCAAAGGCAACTGAGTTACTGTTTCTTGTTGTGTTATTTTATATTTTTCGTTATTTTTCAACTCTTCCAACAACTGCTTATATTTTGATATATAATAGAGTTGTGTTTTACTATTAGTAGCCAACTGACCTAGTTTTGTTACATTAGGATTGATAAATTGTGATTCAATATTAAAATCTAATATTTCGAACTCTCCTTTTTTAGTTAACCCATTCTTTTTTGTTACTATCCTATAACTATACACCCCATGCTTTAAGTGCTTTAAATCAAGTTCATAACCATTATTTTTATATAAGAAATCAAACTCGACACTTTCCTTTGTTTCTTGATGAATTAATTTACAAGAAATAATTTCATTTGCATCAATAACATAGTTTTTATCAAAATACTGTGCCTTTAGCTTAACTTCACCTAACAGATATTCATCTTCTATAGCTAAAACTAATCGTTCTCTTTTATTATTTGATGCTAAATATTGAACCGTTTTACCAATTAAAGCATCAAACTTCTCAAAATTTTGAGTATTCATAAAGCTTTGAGATCGCCACTTCCAAAGTCCTTCTCCTAACAACACTGCTTCTCTCCTATTATTATTTTCAAAAAAACAAAACAATGGCTTATCTGTTAATACAGAATTAATTTGTTGATACAATACTATTGATACAGCATTATTTAAAATAATATCTCCATAATAACCTACTAATGGAGGGAATGACGAGAAATCTAATTCTTCGTTTTGAAACAAATCAAAATTAACATTATAGCTACCAGAAAAATTTTGGGTATTATTAATAACTAAATTTTTATAGTTTTTACTCACACTATTTAAAAAAATCCAATCCGTTTGCAATCCTGTAATAGTAAAATGATTCTTTTTAAAAACATCAATTTGTTGAAATGCTTTTTTAAACTTAGCTGTTGGCTGGTACAATACCACTAATTGGTATTTATTATAATCAATTACATCACTAGATGTTTGTATTGTTACTTTTCGCTGTTTATTCGTCTCAATAGCTTTCTTTACTGCGCCTACATCTGGATGAACAATATCTGACATCAATAGTACATTTGTTCTTTCATCAATTACCTCTACAGAAAAATCACGCGTATTATTAGTAACATTTTCTTCATTAGGAATTGAACTAATAACTGCACGATACCTATACTTTCCTACATTTCTTGCTTTTAAATAAAAAGAGAGCACCTCGGTTGTATTTTCCTTAGACAATTCAATGTTTTTAGAATACACCTTAGTATTTCCTGAATAAATACTCAGCTCTTTACTTACATTGGTAGCTCCTACATAATTCACCGTAATTTCTACAGGAAATTCATTATTTAAAAAGGCGTATTTGTTGTGCTGAACATTTGCAATTTTAATATCTGACTTTAATACCGAATCTCCTAAAACAATCGGATAAATTGGCTGCTTATATGTTAGTGATGATAGCACGTAATCTTGACCATAGGTTTGATTCCCGTCAGATAAAAGAATTGTTGGTGAATTTGTATCGGAATACAATTCTTTAAAAGATGAAAAGACTGATGAAATATTTGTCTGTGACTCTGTAAATGGAACAGAATCTGACAACTCATTTACAACATTTCCAAATGAATAATAATCAATTTGAAATCTATCAGACAGCTCTGATTTTCTTAATTCTTTTAAAAACCCGGAAACTTTAGCTGCTTGTTTAAGATAACTAATAGACTCCGAATTATCTATAGCAACAACTAAGTTAGGTTTTATATTAGTTATTACTTTTTGTTTAAATGTTGGGTTTAATAATAAAACACCCAATAGGAAAAGGCTTAAAAAACGTAAAAAAGCAAAAAGAAACCGCTTATTATCGGTTCTTTTTGCTTTATAAAAATATTGAAAAACTGCAATTCCCAAAGCGACAATTGCAATTAATAATATATATATAATATCGTTTTTTGACATTTATTAGGTTAACATTCCTCCGTCAACATTTAATACTTGTCCGGTAACATAAGCACTCATGTCACTTGCTAAAAAGACACATACATTAGCTACATCTTCAGGTGTACCTCCTCTTTTTAACGGAATAGAATCTCTCCACCCTTGAACAGTATCAGCATCTAACTTTCCTGTCATTTCAGTTTCAATAAAACCAGGAGCAATTGCATTACAACGAATATTTCGAGACCCTAATTCTAGTGCTACTGATTTTGTAAAACCAAGAATACCAGCTTTAGAAGCTGCGTAATTAGTTTGACCAGCATTACCTTTTACTCCTACCACAGAGCTCATATTGATAATTGACCCCTTACGTTGTTTTAGCATAGTACGCTGTACAGCTTTGGTCATATTAAAAACAGACTTCAAGTTAACCTCTATCACTTTATCAAAATCTTCCTCAGTAATACGCATTAACAAGTTGTCCTTAGTAATTCCTGCATTATTAATTAATACATCTATACTATCGAATTCTTTGGTAACAGCAGCTATCAAGTCTTGTGATTCTTGAAAGTTTGCTGCATTTGATTTATATGCTTTAGCTTTTATTCCTAAACTGTTTAACTCTTGCTCAAGTGCTAATGCTGGAGCCTCCGATGAACTATAAGTAAATGCTACATTTGCTCCACTTTTTGCAAAAGTTCTTGCTATTTCATTTCCTATTCCTCTACTTGCACCAGTAATAATTACTGTTTTACCATCTAAAAGTTTCATACTCTTTTTAAATTATATCTTTTGAGTTAATTTAAATCAAATATATATCATTTAAAGATAAAATAAACTAGTAATTAAGAGAATATTCTTTTTGCTATCATTTTAAGTTTATTACACCTCAAATAACCCCATTTTCACTACATGTCTGCTTTATTTTTTGGTTAAAATCAAATCTATTTCTATCTTCGCTATCCCCAAAACTATAACCAACACTAAAATTAATTATGAAGTCCCCAGCAAGAGTTCAGAAAAAGTCAAAAGCTAAACTACTACATCAGTACTACTCATACACAGGGTTTTACACATTTATCGGCAAAAGTTTAAAAAAAGCAATTATACCCATATTAGTAGTTGTAACAGCATTAATTTTATTTAATAAATATGTTTATAATATTAACGATGCGCTACAAAGCATAACTGAAACTTTTTCTACTTTAGGTATATTAGTTTCCTTTTTTGCTTCTGAATCTTTTTTAGGGCTTATTCCACCGGAAATTTTTATCGCTTGGTCTAAAAAGACAAGTGATCCAGTAATAAATTTAACAATTTTAGCTACATTGTCATACTTAGGAGGGGTTACATCTTTCTTTTTAGGTAAAGCAGCCTTAGAAATAGATTCCGTAAAGAACTATTTAGAGGTTAAGATGGCTAAAAGTTTAAAGAACACCAGTAAATGGGGAGGTTTTTTAATTATTGTTGGTGCATTATTACCTATTCCATTTGCAATCACATGTATGGCTGCAGGAATGATTAAATACCCACTTAAAGGAGTTCTGTTATACGGCTTATTACGCTTTGTTCGTTTTGCTGTATATGCAATTGCAATTTTTCAAATGGTAAGTTAAAAATTAAAATTATGATTAAACTTTTTAGAGGAATCAGTTTATTGGAAGGGCTATCACTTTTAGCCTTATTATTTGTTGCAATGCCATTAAAATATGTTTGGGGAAACCCAGAATATGTTCGTATTATAGGTATGGCTCATGGTTTGCTATTTGTAGCTTATGTCCTATTTGCTATAATGACTAAGTTTGAATTAAACTGGAAAGTAAAAACATTATTTATTGTATTTGCTGCCTCTGTTATTCCTTTTGGAACTTTTTATATCGATAAAAAATACTTATCAAAAAAATAAATATTAAACATATATATTAAAAAAACCTTTAGAACTATAGTTCTAAAGGTTTTTTTAATTAAGACTCATAGAGTTTCATTGCCATATCGAATATTTCATAAATGTTTTTTATAGGAATGTCTTTTTCAGGATTAATAAATAATAATTTTACAAAGACTCTATTTCCTTGTATTAAATCTGGATGATTAATTTCTACTCCTTTTCCAATTGCTATATACGGAAATTGTGTTTTCTTATCAATCCATAAATAACAAAAAATCTTATTCTGATACATAAAACAAGGTAACCTATAATACCATCTTGCTTCAAAATTAGAATTATAATTTTCAATAATTAATTTTAAAGCCAATAGACAACTTTTTACCGGCTCTTCCTTACCGTGATAAAAGTTGTCTATTGGTTTCATAAATTCTAATTTACTGCAATATATATTTCAGCCTCTCCGTTTGTTGGATCCACTGCTTTTCCCCCATAGGTTTCAAAATCTGAAGTGAATTTTCTATTTAAATTCATTTCCCAAATTTTCT
>Ga0105354_1001677_pt1 | contig 13595 bp, 13 predicted proteins | sample GOMGulsemesocosm_FD_83658 | JGI IMG/M metagenome (GOLD analysis project Ga0105354, IMG submission 83658) | Methane-oxidizing microbial communities from mesocosms in the Gulf of Mexico - GOM9B Gulf of Mexico | ecosystem: Environmental > Aquatic > Marine > Cold seeps | place: USA: Gulf of America...
GTGAGAGTAGGACATTGCTAAACACCTATTCAGTTTAATGATAGAACGCAATAGCGCCGATGGTAGTGTGACTTATGTTACGAAAAGCCCATGTAAGAGCGGAGCGGGACATTGCTAAACACCCATTCAGTTTAATGATAGAACGCAATAGCGCCGATGGTAGTGTGACTTATGTTACGGAAAGCCCATGTAAGAGCGGAGCGGGACATTACTAAACACCTATTCAGTTTAATGATAGAACGCAATAGCGCCGATGGTAGTGTGACTTATGTTACGAAAAGCCCATGTAAGAGCGGAGCGGGACATTGTTAATCACCTATTAAAAGAAACCCGTAGCTGACGCTACGGGTTTTTTGCTTTCTAAGCTATACATCATAAAAACGTCAATAGCGTGCCGGTGTTCTTCCTATATACTAGGGGATGATATATATGAGCTTTTCTAAATCACTCCCTTTTGAAAGTGCTTTTTGGGTTTATAGTGGGCAAAATTTTTTATAAAGGACATCTAATGAATTGGCAAACAAAATTGTCTTGGCAAGATGCTAAATCTCGTTCAAAGATATTACAAAAAATTAGAATGTTTTTTGTAGATCGGGATGTCGTTGAAGTTGAAACGCCATTGATGTCACACGGAACCATAACGGATGTTCATTTAGATGCATTCACCAGTAATTATCAGTTTTTACCTGATGATGAAATAAAGTTATATTTACAAACTTCGCCTGAATTTACCATGAAACGCTTAATTGCTTGTGGTTATCAAAACATCTTTCAAATATGTAAAGCTTTTAGGCATGAGGGTTTTGGTCGTTATCACAATCCAGAGTTTACTATACTGGAGTGGTATCGCATTGATTATGACCACATGGCCTTAATGAAAGAAGTCGCTGAGTTGTTAGAATATGTCCTGAAATGTAACGAACCTACGTTTGTGACGTATCAGCAAGTATTTCTCAAAGTAACAAATATTGATCCACTTAATACCACTAAAACTGAATTATTGTCGATTATTGATAACAGTAATAAATTGAGTGATTGGTTAGTTGATGAAAATGATATTGATATATTGCTACAGTTTATCTTTACTGAAATTATTGAGCCCACTATAGGGTTAACAGCCCCATGTTTTGTCTATAACTTTCCAAGTACTCAAGCTTCCCTTGCAAAGATCTGTTCAGACGATCCAAAGGTTGCTCAACGCTTTGAATGTTACTTTCAAGGAATTGAGTTGGTCAATGGTTTCAATGAATTAACAGACGCAGAACAACAACTAATGAGGTTTAAAGAAGATAATATTAAAAGAACTCAACATGGAAAAACTGAAAGGCCAATAGATTATCGGTTAATTGAAGCATTAGAAAGCGGTTTACCTGATTGCGCAGGTGTGGCGCTGGGTATAGATAGATTAGTCATGTTAGCGGTCAATGCAAATGAAATTCAACAAGTGATCACATTTCCAATTGAAAATGCCTAAGATTATTTTAATGTTATAATATCTCAATTGTGATACTATCTCATTTGTTGATAAATTAATTTAAGAAGATGTAAAAATGTTAGATAGAATAGGCATAACAGCTACCTCACTTTGTGCATTACATTGCATATTGTTACCTATTTTATTGCCTGCTTTACCCTTACTAGGTTTCAGTTTCCTTGCTGATCATGCCTGGGAGCACGTATTTCTAATCTTTACAGCAATCCTTGGCTCTATAGCAATGTTCTCAGGGTTTAAGCATTACCATAGAAAGTTATATCCGTTTTATCTGCTTATTTTGGGTGTGGTGATTTATTGGCAGAAACATGATTTTTCTGAAAGTTTACAGCCAATTTTCATTATTGTCGGTAGTCTTTTCATTGTTGCAGCTCACATTATCAACATTAAATTATGTAATAGTTGTAAAGAATGCTCAGAGCAACAATGTCACTAATTGAATAATACTATATATTTAAATCTTTTAACTTCCTTGTTAATGTATTCCTGCCCCAACCTAATTTTATAGCTGCTTCCTGCTTATGCCCTTTAGTGTTTGCTAAAGCACTTTGTATTAATACTTTTTCAAAATCTGGTAAAGCATGATCGATTATAGCTTGTTTACCCTGGGCTAATTGTTCATCAGCCCATTGTTGTAGCAATGACTGCCAGCTATGCGCATTATTCGAGCTTGTAGCGCTGGTTTTAGTTAGCTCACTAGGCAAGTCATCAATATGAATTTCTTTACCGCTAGCCATGACAGTAAGGAAACGACAAATGTTTTCTAACTGTCTAACATTACCTGGCCATTCACAGTGGTACAAAAAGTTAAGTGCTGATTTTTCTAGGGTTTTAGGCTCTACACTCAATTCTTTTGCTGCTTGAACTAAAAAATGATTAGTCAGTTGCTCTATGTCTTCTTTTCTTTCTCTTAAGCTTGGGATGTGAATACGTATAACGTTAAGACGATGAAATAAATCTTCGCGAAAGTCTCCATGGTTAACTCTATCTTCTAAGTTTTGATGGGTAGCCGCGATTATTCTAACATCGACTTTAATGGGGGAGTGCCCACCAACCCGGTAGAACTGACCATCAGCTAGCACTCTTAATAAACGTGTTTGAATATCGAGTGGCATATCACCAATCTCATCTAAAAATAATGTGCCATTATGTGCTTGTTCAAACCGACCATGGCGTACGGAATTTGCACCAGTAAATGCGCCTTTTTCATGGCCAAACAGCTCCGATTCAATCAGGTCTTTGGGTATAGCAGCCATATTAAGGGGAATAAAGGGTTCTTTTGCTCTAGGACTGTGCATGTGCAATGCGTGGGCAACCAATTCTTTTCCTGTACCAGATTCACCATTAATAAGCACACTGATACTTGACCTAGAAAGTCTACCGATAGCACGAAATACTTCCTGCATGGCCGGGGCTTCACCAATAATGCCAACCGCTGCTGAGGTAGTTTCTTGTGCCTGCGTTTTTGCTTTTAGTTCTTGCGCATGAGTCAATGCTCTTTTGGTTAGTGCTATCGCTTCATCAATATCAAAAGGTTTTGGTAAATATTCAAATGCACCTCCTTGATAGGCATTTACGGCACTATCGAGGTCGGAATGTGCCGTCATTATGATCATCGGAATCAGAGGATAGTGTTTATTAATGTCGTTTAGTAAGGTAATGCCATCAATATTAGGCATTCTAATATCGGATATAATAACTTCAGGTTGGTTGTGATCTAAGGCAGCCAATAAATTTTCAGCACTATCAAATGAAGCCGCACTAATATTTTCGTTTGATAACGCTTTTTCTAATACCCAGCGGATTGAACTGTCGTCGTCTACTACCCATACTTGTTCGGTGATCATGATTAAGTTTCTTCTGTTATTGGTAATAAAATAATAAATTCAGTATGTCCAGGTTGGCTTATGCAAGATAACTTACCCTGATGTTGATTTATTAATGTTTGAGCGATCGATAAGCCAAGTCCTGTCCCGTTAGCTCGCCCCGATACCATTGGATAAAAAAGTGTGTCCTGAATCTTTTCTGGGATGCCTGGCCCGTTATCTATAATACTGATTTGGGCAACTAATTTTATTTGTTTACCGTTGATTGTTTTGTTACTGGCAGCACGTGTTTTTAAAGTGATCTTGGCATTGGTACCAATGACTTGAATAGCATTATTGATGATATTTAAAATCGCTTGATGCAATTTATCTTCATCAAAAGTTAATTCAGGGATCGAAGGGTCATAATCTTTTATTATTTTAATTTTTTGAGGATTATTAAAGTGCACTAATTGAGCTACTTTTTCTAACACTAGATGTACATTTTGAGTCGACATGTTGGGCAATTGATTAGGGCCCAGTAATCGGTCAACTAAATTGGTCAGCCGATCTGCTTGCTCTATGATCATTTGGGTATATTCTTGCTGGTCTTGGGTAAGTTCTTTGCTTAACAATTGCGCAGCACCCCGTAAACCACCAAGCGGGTTTTTGATCTCGTGGGCTAATCCTTTGATTAAATCACGCGCTGATTCCCATTGCTGCTGCTGGAAGGCCTCTACACTGATCTGTTTTTGCTGATCTATTTGTTTGAATTCAAGAAGTATATGGGGAGATTTATCGAACTCTACTGACGAAGCTGTGATTTCAACGGTAATTTTTCTGCGATCAAAGAATTCTAAAATAACATCACTATCGCTAAACTCCTGACCTGAAGTCAGTAATTGTTTTAGGCGAATATCATTGATGGGGTTATTAAAAAAAACACTTTTTAAACTTTTATTTTTGAGCTTACCTAAGCTTTTGATCAATAGAGTTTCAGCTGCAGGGTTTGCATATTGAATCAAAAGTTCACGATTTAGTATAATTACCGCAGTGACCATTTGATTTGGCAAATTTTGTTGATAATAGAATTTATCAGTTTGAATACTTTTAGTTGAGCGATTCATACGTTCTCTGCGCACCTTATTGGTGCAATCTTCATTTTAGTGTAATGCCTTAATTGGCTAAATGCACCTTTTAAATGCTTATTTAGCTTTGATTACTGAAGATCTGTGCATATAAAAGGTGATAGGTTTTGATGATGCAATAACCTTGCCTTTATCATTAATCAAATCCATTTTTAATTGATGTTCGCCGCGGTCAATATCACGGAGAATAAACATAGCGTGAGACTGGGGTTCATCATAGGGTTGGTTATCAACCAATAGCTTTATTTTCAAGCCTTGTTTGAAAATAGGCTTGATACGGCCTGAAACGTAAACAGAGCCGGTGTTATCTCTAATAGTGGAATTATCAGCAGGTTGATTGATTTCTACTTGGTATTTCTCTTCGATAACTTGAGGAGTGATATCTAAGATGGAAGTATCAATTGAAGAGGACATCGAATTTGATTCCTTTACTTCTACTTCTTCGGCACCTGGTTTAGGCGTATCTGAATACACTAAAACACCGTCTGCATTACGCCAGACATATATCTTAGTTGAAGTTGCCGAAAGTGGAAACGACATTACAAAAGCTAAGCTAATAAAGCTAATAACTTTCAAAATAGCCAAACAAATACCTCTCTCCATAGATGAATACCAATTTGATTAAATTTATTTCTGAATAATGAAAATAAAACGAACTAATTGGGCATTCTTTATAATTTATCCAATATATTGAAATTTAGCCACAAAAAAGCTCACATAAGTGAGCTTTTTATTTAAATTGAATTAATTAGTGGTTTAAACACTATAGTACATATCAAATTCAACTGGATGAGTTGTTGAGTTTAATAATTCAACTTCTTCACGTTTAAGACCAATATATGCATCAATCATATCATTGTCCATCACACCGCCAACCGTTAAAAATTCACGGTCTGCAGATAATGCGTCAAGTGCTTCTTCTAAAGATGAAGCAACTTGTGGTATTTCTGCTGCTTCTTCTGCAGGTAAGTCGTATAAATCTTTATCCATAGCATCGCCTGGATGAATTTTATTTTTAATACCGTCAAGACCTGCCATTAACATTGCTGTAAAGGCTAAGTATGGATTCGCTGTTGGATCTGGGAAGCGAACTTCAATACGCATTGCTTTAGGGCTTGGAACAATTGGAATACGGATAGATGCACTACGGTTACGAGCAGAGTATGCAAGCATAACTGGAGCTTCGAAACCAGGAACTAAACGTTTGTATGAGTTAGTTGAAGCATTAGCAAATGCATTGATTGCTTTAGCATGCTTGATGATACCACCAATGTAGTAGATAGCCATTTCAGACAATCCACCGTATTTATCACCAGAAAATAAGTTAGTACCGTCTTTGGCTAGTGATTGATGAACATGCATACCACTACCATTATCACCTACTAAAGGTTTTGGCATGAAAGTGGCTGTTTTACCGTAGGCGTGTGCTACGTTATGAACAACATACTTGTATATTTGCACTTCATCAGCTTTCTTAACCATCGTATTAAAACGACAAGCGATTTCATTTTGACCACAAGTAGCCACTTCATGGTGATGCGCTTCAACAACTAAGCCCATTTCTTCCATTACTAAACACATAGCAGAACGTAAATCTTGTGAAGAATCTACAGGACCGACTGGGAAGTAACCGCCTTTAACGCCAGGACGATGTCCCATGTTGCCTTCTTCATACTCTGTACCTGAGTTCCAAGCAGCTTCTTTATCATCAATCTTATAGAAAGAACCAGCCATATCCGTATGGAAACGCACATCGTCAAAAACAAAAAACTCTGGCTCAGGACCAATTAATACCGTGTCAGCAATACCAGTTGAACGCATATATTCTTCAGCGCGGTTAGCAACAGAACGTGGGTCACGGCTATAACCTTGCATAGTTGAAGGTTCAACAATATCACAACGTAAGTTTAACGTGATTGCATCGGTGAATGGGTCAAGTACTGCAGTTTCAGGATCAGGCATTAACACCATGTCTGATTCGTTGATACCTTTCCAGCCTTCAATTGAAGAGCCATCGAACATTTTACCGTCTTCGAAAAAGTCTTCATTAATTTGATGATGTGGAATAGATACGTGTTGCTCTTTACCTTTTGAGTCGGTAAAACGTAAATCAACGAATTTTACATCGTTATCTTTAATTAAGTCTAAAACTGCTTGTGACATTGAGTGTCTCCAGTGAAGTTATCAAAAAATGTTAATGCTTAGCATATTGCTTTGGACACTATAAAGCTAAAATCATGCCAAGCATAAAACTCAATAAAAACAACGCATTCAATCAATCCTTTAACTCATAATGCACCAGTTTGGTGCTTGCGTTGCACTGGGGTGGTGCGCGCAGGCTCAGTTGCCAGCCCAAGATATATTTCATAGCAAAAAACAAACATTAACAAATTGTTTTAATTGTCGCCATTTTTGTCAAACTCCTGTAGAATACGCGCCCAATTATAGCCCTATTCATTCGATTGATATGGATGACAGTAACAGCGAGTAACGCCTGTGTTAGATAAATTAAGAAATGTAGCAATTATTGCCCACGTTGATCATGGTAAAACCACCTTAGTAGATAAATTATTAGAGCAGTCAGGGACACTTGACGCCAGAGGCGGTCTTGAAGATCGTGTTATGGATTCCAATGATATCGAAAAAGAACGTGGTATCACTATCTTAGCTAAAAACACAGCGATTAACTGGCATGACTATCGTGTTAACATCGTTGATACTCCAGGCCATGCCGATTTTGGTGGTGAAGTTGAACGTGTAATGTCAATGGTAGACAGTGTATTGCTTATTGTTGATGCACAAGAAGGCCCAATGCCACAAACGCGTTTTGTTACACAGAAAGCTTTTGCTCAAGGCCTTAAACCGATTGTTGTTATAAACAAGGTTGATAAGCCAGGTTCTCGTCCTGATTGGGTTATGGATCAAGTTTTTGAATTATTTGATAACTTAGGTGCTACCGACGAACAGTTAGACTTTAAAGTTGTTTATGCTTCGGCAATTAACGGTTGGGCAACACTTGAAGAAGGTTCAGTTGGCACTGATATGTCACCACTTTTTGATACTATTATTGAAGAAGTACCTTCACCTGATGCCGATCCTGAAGGTGCATTCCAAATGCAAATATCACAACTTGATTACAGCTCATACTTAGGCGTAATTGGTGTTGGCCGTATTATGCGTGGCAGTGTTAAACCTAATCAACAGGTAACCATTAATCTTGCTAATGGTGGTGTACATAATGCCAAAGTAGGTAAAGTGTTTGGTTACTTAGGCCTTGAACGTCATGATATTGAAGAAGGTTTTGCTGGTGATATTATTGCTATTACTGGCTTAGGTGAATTAAAAATCTCCGATACAGTTTGTTGTCCTACAGAAGTTGAAGGATTACCTGCATTGTCTATCGATGAACCTACTATCAATATGACGTTCCAAGTAAATACTTCACCATTTTGTGGTAAAGAAGGAAAATATGTCACTTCGCGTAACATCAAAGATCGTTTAGACAAAGAATTAGTGCATAACGTTGCCTTACGTGTTGAGCAATTAGATGATCCTGATAAATTTAAAGTATCTGGACGTGGTGAATTACATCTAGGTATTTTAATTGAGAACATGCGTCGTGAAGGTTACGAAGTAGCAGTATCTCGTCCTGAAGTTATTATTCGTGAAATTGACGGTGAGTTACAAGAACCCTATGAAACAGTCACTATTGATGTTGAAGAACAGCATCAAGGGCCGATTATGGAGAAAATGGGTGTTCGTAAAGCTGAACTTACCGATATGGCACCAGATGGTACTGGCCGTATTCGTATGGACTTCATTATGCCAAGTCGTGGCTTAATCGGTTTTCAAACTGAATTTATGACACTTACTTCGGGCTCTGGTTTGATTTACCATACGTTTTTTGAATATGGACCTCATAAAGGTGGCGACATTGGCCAGCGTAAAAATGGTGTAATGATCGCTAATGCGACAGGTAAAGCATTAACTAACGCTATTTTTAATTTACAATCGCGTGGCAGAATGATGATTGGTCACGGATTAGATATTTATGAAGGACAAGTCATCGGTATTCACTCTCGTGATAATGACTTAACAGTTAATGCACTTAAAGGTAAGCAATTAACAAACGTTCGTTCTTCTGGTACAGATGAAGCGCAAGTTTTAACTCCGCCTATCTTAATGTCTTTAGAGCAAGCGCTAGAATTTATCGACAACGATGAGTTAGTTGAAGTAACACCTTCAAGTATTCGTATTCGTAAAAAATTCTTAAAAGAGAGCGATCGCAAGCGCGAAAGTCGTACAGCTAAATAAGCTATTTAAAAAAAGAATAGCGATAGAATGCCGTGTTAATGCAAGTTAGCACGGTATTTTTTTATCTTAAAATGACCTTTTTATGATGCAATATTTAAATATGCATTAAAAAAAGTAAGCCCTTGCTTTTTCCCCGTGTAAGACATCGCCCAATCTAATGTCAGATTTTGTATAAACATCCAATATTGTTATTTATCACTTCAAGGTTAAGTGATTGTTTAATATAGTTATTGATGTTTTATTGGCAAGGGGGACTTATTGTATTCAGAATAAATGATTTTGGTCACTGGCTGAATGTTAAATAGTTGTTACACTTAACCTACCAATTAAGAATAGCCTCAACTTACTGAATCATATTGCTATGAGCATAGAGAAGTATAAAGCAAAAGGAATTGAATTATGTCGCCTGACCAACTAAGCACACTGCACAGCCTAAGCCGGTTATTTGAAGATGGATTAGCAGGTCCAGATCAAATCAAACAACTATCAGATCTTTTAGCAACAATTAATCTTCATGTAGAACCCATGGATAATCAAGAAAACGAAATGTTGAGTGTTTTACCTAGTCAACATTAAGATAACCAAGCATTTCTCTTTAAAAGTAAATACTTGGTAACCAAGATAGTTGTTTATCTTACTTAATCAGTGCTTTTAAATTTAGCGGCATCAATTATTGCCCAAAGATGAATAATAGCTCCGACAAACCAGAATATCCAAGTGAAATATAACGCGCCGCTGAATAAGAAAAATAATAGCGCTGCAATTATCCTGCCTTGAACTAATTGACCTAAACCCGGTAAGAAAAAGCTACAAATAGCAGCAATAACATTGCCCCCTGAACCTTGTCCTGACATAAAACCTCCTGATGTTTATACCTTAATCATCTTCAAAATTTTTAAGTTAGAACTTTGAATCAGTCTGGTAGAAATAAATTATCTATAGATATATTTTCATAATATACTGTAAATGTAGCTATTTTAACTATTAATTATTATGAAATTTATTAACAAAATATTACTGTCATCTTCTTTAGAAACAACAAAAAGCTTTTCTTGGTTTTTTGTACAGCGTTTTAGGTCTGAACAAATCCATGTAACAGCGGGTTATTTGTCTTATGTAACGTTAATGTCTTTAGTGCCATTAATCGTCGTAATGCTGTCGGTAATGACGGCTTTTCCCATTTTTTCTGAAATAAAAGATCTTATTGAAAGTTTTGTTTATCAGAATTTTATTCCTGCGTCAGGCGATGTCGTAAAAGAGCATATTACTGGCTTTGTTAACAATACTTCCAAAATGTCAGCAATCGCGATCACCTTTCTTTTCCTCTTTGCTTTGTTATTAATTTCAACTATTGATAAATCATTAAATAAATTATGGCGTGTTGATAAAAAACGTCGAATAGTTACTGCTTTTTCTATGTATTGGATGGTCTTAACATTGGGGCCCGTTTTAGTAGGCAGTAGTATTGCCACTACGTCTTATATAGTCTCGTTAGTATCATTTGGAGATTATGATTTATTTGGTCTTGCTAATATCTTATTGCGTTTATTACCTATACTAGCTTCTATAGCTGCCTTTCTTATTTTGTATTTAGTGGTGCCTAACAAAGAAGTTAACTTTTATTATGCATTATCTGGGGCTGTGTTAGCGGCAATTTTATTTGAAATAGCAAAAAAAGGATTTTCATTTTACGTAACTCAGCTACCTTCTTATCAAGTGATTTACGGTGCGCTGGCCAGTATTCCAATATTATTTTTATGGGTTTATTTATCTTGGTTAGTGGTATTGTTTGGTGCATTGTTTACCGTTTGTCTTGATGAATTCTCAGTGGAAAGGAGCGAATAATGTCCCGAGCTTTATACCCTAAAATTGCGAGTTACCAACAAGAATACCTTGATGTTGGTGATCAACATAAAATATATATTGAACAGTCGGGTGATCCTGACGGCATCCCTGTGCTGTATTTGCATGGTGGACCGGGTGGGGGCTCAAGCGAGAATCATCGTCGATATTTTAATCCAGAGAAATATCGCATAATTATTTTTGATCAACGAGGTTGTGGTAAATCTCAGCCGTCACCGACAATAGAAAATAATACCTCCGAAGATTTAATCAATGATATTGAAAAGATAAGACAGCATTTAAAAATTGATAAATGGCTAATTGCCGGGGGCTCATGGGGAACTACCTTAGCCTTGTTGTATGCCATTTCAAATCCCTTACCAGTATTAGGCTTTGTCTTGCGCGGAGTTTTTCTAGCCACAAAAACTGAATATGACTGGTTGTATAAAAGAGGAGGGGCTGAGCGCTTTTTCCCTGAATATTATTTGGATTTCATTAAACCTTTGGCTGAAGAAGATAAAGCTGATCCTCTACAAGGATATAACAATATATTTTCCTCAGGTAATGAGGTTGCCATTATCGCTGCTAGCAAGGCATGGTATTTATGGGAGTTAAGACTCTCAACCATCGAACATCATCAAATTGGTGCAGCTCAAATAGAAGATAGCCATCAGGCATTATGCATGGCACGTATCTCACATCATTATTTTTATCAGAATAGCTTCATTGATGAAAATTATATCGTTGATAATATCGATAAAATTAATAATATTCCCGCCATTATTATTCATGGCCGTTATGACATGGTTTGTCAGTTATTTAATGCCCATAAACTGTCTAAAGCTTGGTCAAATGCAAGTCTACAAATCTTACCACAAGCAGGTCATAGTGGTTTTGAGCGTCAAACCATTGATGCTATTTGTAAAGCTACTGATGTCATGGCAAATTTTTTACAAGAACAAAATAAATGATTGCACTTATTCAAAGAGTCACGCGTGCCAGTGTTGAAGTTGAAGGGAATATAGTCGCTGAAATTAACCAAGGGTTATTGGTTTTGCTTGCCGTAGAGCCTGATGATAACGAAAAGAAAGCGACACGTTTAGCTGAAAGGGTTGCCGGTTACCGGATATTTGAAGATGAAAATGGCAAGATGAACTTAAACGTTGGTCAAATTGACGGTGATATTTTAGTGGTCTCACAATTCACTCTTGCTGCGGATACCACACGAGGAATGCGTCCCAGTTTTACTCGTGCAGCCCCACCTGAATTAGGCGATAAACTTTATCAATATTTTTGCCAACAATTAAAGTCAAAAGGATTTACTGTGCCTAGTGGTATTTTTGGTGCAGATATGAAAGTCAGTTTGCTCAATGACGGCCCAGTCACTTTTAGTTTATCGGTATAATCGTCTATCGCTTTTAAATGGTTCGCTGCTATTACCGAGTAACCATGCCGTGCATCCATAACGTTGACCAACGTGAAATTAAATAATGAGGTAGTATCGAATTATCTGTTTCCAATCCTATTTGTTCTGGACTTAAATGAATAACGATATTTTTATAACGAGGTACGTGAAAATAGCGCATCACACGATTTTTTTTAATCGATGATAAATGCAATAAAGCAACATTCAATTGATGTTCGTCTAAGTCCGGTAAATTAATTGACAACCAAGTCGTCTTACTCATTTTCTTCATCACCTTGGTTATTTGTTTTAAAAAAACATCAGCTTCGACTCCTGTTTGATAAATGTCATAGAGCAACCAGTCAGCGGAGATTTTTTTTTGTTTGGTTAACCAAAATTCAAAACTACTGTTGATTATTTTATGTGGAATACTTTGGGGGTTAAAATACTCTTCGAAGCACTCAATTACTTGCTGGTTGTACTCGACACTCTCAATACATGCTTGAGGGAGCTTCTCTTGTAGGAAGCGTATTAAGTTTCCGCCTCCTAAACCTAACTCTATAATGTTGGTTGGTGAAATAAATAATAACGGTAGCGCTAAAAAATGTTGGTGCGGGAGAGTGAGTCTATTTGGCATGCGTTTTAACATAATACTTTGTATTACGTCATCAAAAAGCAGCCATCGATAATGCTCATTCTCGGTGACAGATAAATTTTCATTACCATTCTTTAAATAAAGTAAGGTACTTTGTTGTAAATGAGCGGCTAATTTCATTTAATATCAATTTATCCTTCAAAGTTAGAGGATACTTATGTTAATTCAGAATACAGGATTCAGCTTAAAATCGTATTTTAAAGTATCATGAGTATAGTAAGCATAGCCAATGATCGAATGTAGAGCACCTAAAAACAAACAAGAATTTGAACAGTATTATCATCTCAGGTGGTTAATATTGCGCGCACCATTGCAGCAACCAGTAGGAAGTGAACAAGATGATCTAGAGCAACAAGCTATTCATCGCTGTGTTTTTGATGCCGAGAAAAATATTATCGCTGTAGGTCGACTTCACTTTTCCGATCAATATACTGCACAAGTTCGTTACATGGCCGTGAGTGATAGCGCGCAAGGAAAGGGCTGTGGTAAAATAATCTTACAAGCCCTGGAGTTTGCTGCAAGGCAGCGTGGTGCAAAAACTATTGAGTTAAAAGCCAGAAAGCATGCGGTTGGCTTTTATCAACAAGCCCAGTATCAAAAAGGGGGCTTCTCACATTTGTTGTATGGTCAAGTTGAACACTTTACTATGACCAAACAGCTCCATGTTTTACCTGAACACCTAGGCGCTTTAGCAACGCAGTTGCAAGATACTTGGCATCAAACGATACCGCTCAGCAAAGCAATGAATATAGCGATTAGCTATTTTGATCAACAAGAGTTGTTAACTCATTGCGACCCCTTGTTTAACAAGAACCTGCATAACACCATGTTTGCAGGCAGTATATATACTTTAGCTACATTAACAGGCTGGGGTTGGGTGTATTTGCAATTATTGAAAGATAAATGCTCTGGGGATATTGTTTTAGCAGAGGCA
>Ga0105354_1001678_pt1 | contig 13594 bp, 8 predicted proteins | sample GOMGulsemesocosm_FD_83658 | JGI IMG/M metagenome (GOLD analysis project Ga0105354, IMG submission 83658) | Methane-oxidizing microbial communities from mesocosms in the Gulf of Mexico - GOM9B Gulf of Mexico | ecosystem: Environmental > Aquatic > Marine > Cold seeps | place: USA: Gulf of America...
AACCTAACACGTTAATATAGAAATCACTTGCTCCAACACTAGATTCATCTAAATTTTTAATAAAATAGAATATATTATCTCTTAAACTATCTACTTCGTCAGATAGTTTTGTTATTTGTTTTTTATTCTTTTTAAGTGAAGTTAAATCTTGTTTTGCTAAGCCTTTAACAGCTGCAGTATAGATTTTATTACCTCTATTAACTACGTTTGCTATGTTTTTTGCGCTTTCATGAATAACACCTTGTACAGATCTACTTTCTTCAGTTGTTTTTAAACTGTCTTCATCTGCTGTTTTGTTAGAACTTTTCTTGTGTGATAAATAATTTCTAACCAATAAACCTGCAGTTAATAATAATAATATAGGTGTCATTACTTTAGGATTACCTTGTATAAGGAATACAACAAACCCTGCAGCAAAGAAAGCTACAATAGCAGTACCAAACCAACCACCAATTACATTTAATACACCAGCTACTCTGTAAACAGCACTTTCTCTACCCCAAGCTCTATCTGCAAAAGAAGTTCCCATTGCTACCATAAAAGTAACGTAAGTTGTAGATAAAGGTAATTTCATTGATGTTGCAATTGCAATTAAAACTCCTGCAACCATTAAATTAACAGATGCTCTAATCATATCAAATGCAGGCGCATTCATACTTTCGTCTTTTGTTAATGCTTTAGTAGTAGGTTTTTCAAAGCTCTTATTTATTTTTTCTTGAGTTGATTTTGGTACAATAGCACTAAATACATCAGATAACCAAGTGGTTCCTTTAACAATTCCTCTAGATAACATGTTAGGTTCAAATTTCTCATGAGTGTCTCCTTGACGAGATAAACTTAATTCCGTTTCTGCAACAGTTTTTGCTTTCTTAGAAAACCATAATGTTAATACCATTATAGCTCCTGCTATAATTAGTAGTAATGGTTCTGCGGGTACTTTTTTCTCTAATACAGACATAGAAAAATCTGCAGGTAAAGTTCCTGAAGATAAGAATGCGTCTTGCATAGCTTCATAAGAATGATATGCAGCCATTGGTACTCCAATAAAGTTTACTAAATCGTTTCCAGAGAAGGCTAATGCTAACCCAAATGTACCTACTGCAATAACTACAAGTAGGATTGTTTTTTTTGTAATGGCTTGGAACGCAAATGATACCGCTAACCATAAAACAAAACTTCCAAGAATTATAAAGATTTCATTACCTTCAACTAAACCTTTTAAATCTTTATAGTATGGTGTTCCTTTTAATCCTTTTAAGAAAATAAAATAGGTAATTGCAGTCAAGCAAAATGCTCCAAATATTGCTCCAAAATTCTTTATTTTATTTTCATAATGAAAAGTGAATACTAAACGCGATATCCATTGAACTAATGCACCTACTGTAAATGCTATAAATACAGACATTACAATTCCTTGAATTATTTCTATAGCTTTTTTAGTATTTATATAGCTTCCTAAGTCTGATAATGTTTGAGAATCTGAAGCTGTGATTTTAATTAAAGACATTACAACTGCTGCTCCTAGTAAGTTAAATACAATAGAAACTGTAGTAGATGTTGGTAGTCCTAATGTGTTAAAGAAATCTAGTAATAAAATGTCAGTAATCATTACTGCCATAAAAATGTACATAATCTCTTCGAAATTAAACATTGCAGGAACAAAAATCCCTTTTCTAGCAACTTCCATCATTCCACTAGAAAATACAGCACCAATAAAAATCCCTAAACTTGCAACTATCATTATAGTTCGCATTGAAATGGCTTTAGAACCAATAGCAGAATTTAAAAAGTTAATAGCATCGTTACTAACGCCAACTACAATATCAGCAACAGCTAATATTACAATGGCAATCAACATAAATAAATAAATATTATCCATAATTTTTAATTAAAATAAGTGTGCAAATGTCTTTTATTTTATTGAGATTAATGTTATCTCAATGTTATTTTATTGTTTAGAAATGAAAATCAAAACCTAATCTAAATGTAATGTTATTTTCATTACCATCTAAAGTTGTATAATTTATATCTGACTGTACTTTTAATTTATGCCCTACAATAAATTTGTTAACTCCAATAGTATATTGGTTTGTTGGTAATGCATTTGTAACTGTTTCGTAAGATAATGTAGTATAACGAGCAGCTATTTCGTAATTATTTTTAAATAAATATCCTGCTTGCAAATTTAAAGCGTTACCTGTTAAAACAATATCTCCAGTTGGTGTTCCGTCTAATTCTTTAGCGATTTCGTCTTCTGCTGTTCTTTTTGCATATTCTCCCATAAAAGAAAATCCTTTGTATTTAAACATTGCATCTGCAAAAATTGTTGTTTGGTCTGTTTCATATAAAGACTCATCGTTTCTTAACATATAATCTCCTCCAAAACCTCGTTCTCTAACGGCGTCTTGGTTGTAGTTGTAGGTAAATGTTAAGCTTAATTTAGGTTTTTGTTCTCTTTTTAAATCAGATCCTTTATAGTCTCCTTTAGATTTAAATGCACCAAATGGCAAGAATTCTACTCTAGCAGTATATTGGTGTCCACCTTCGTTACCTTCTGTAACATTTCTACCTTCACCTTGCGATATTGATAGTTTTTCGCGCATTAAGAAGTCTTTACCTAATTTAGTTGTATGTCTTAACTGTATACCTATATCTCTATCTAAAGTAAATCTACTGTTTAATAAAGAGCGATCAATAAGTTGTAAGTTTGCAGATGAAATAACACGTTCTACATTACCAGGTAATTTTGTTTGACCAACCCAAAGATCCCAGTTTGGTGCAAAATTCCACATTAGAACAGCATCTAAGATATATCTTGGTGTGTTTCTGTTAAAATCGTTTGCTCCAGAAATATCTCTATTAGATAAACCTAATTCAATTTTATATCTAAGTTTTGTAGAATATGCAAAACCATCAAATTTTAAACGAGCTCTTCGGATTAGGAAGTTATGATCTGCATTTGTGTATTTATCTCCATCATGATTCCATGAAGATGTTGATCTAAATTGAATTCTAGGCGCAAATTTTATGCTAAAAGTACTGTCTTTAGCTGTAAAGTTAATTAAACCTTTACCAAAAGATGTATCACTAATTTCTTGTGCATTTACAAAAGATGAGGTAAGTATACCTAAGATTAGTATACTAAAAAGTGTTTTAGTTGTCATAATGATTTATTAATTTTTGTCGCTGCAAATAACTAATTTTTATCTTAACTCAATGTTTCCTTAATATTAACTTTATGTATTTTTTACAACAAAAAAAGCTGCTTTTTGGTAAAAGCAGCTCTAAATTAGACTTCAAATTAATTTAGCCGACAAAAACTAATAAATTGGACGAAACTCTAATTTTGTCCTAAAGACATTATAAAAATCGGTTTTAATTGTTAATTGAATGTTTCTTAAATATTAAATAAGTGTTAATCTTTTATATGTATCATTTAGTTTTAATACACTGTAAATCAATGTTTTGTAGGTTTAATGTTAATTTAATGTTATCAACATGTTGCTTAATTGTAAATTTTTATTTAACTTAGTAGTGTTATTATTAATTTAACTCTGTTAAAGATGAAAAAGGTTGTATTTATATTTGCTTTATTAGTTGTTGGTTTTGGGTATTCTCAAAATGAACGTACCTTAACTTTAAATGAAGAAACTAACTTAATAGAGGTTTCTTACTTTAATGAAGTTGGACAAATAACTCAAACTGGGTTTTATACCACCGAAGGAAAGTTACATGGTGAGTGGATTACATATGATTTACAAGGAAATAAAAAAGTGTCTGCAAAATATAATGAAGGTGTAAAAACAGGGAAATGGTTTTACTGGTCTTCAACTACATTGAAAGAAGTAGATTATTCAGATAACAAGATTGCTTCTGTTAATACTTGGGTAAACCAAAACACTATTGCAGATAGTAAGCAACCTTAATATTACATTAAAAATTATAATAAAAAAGCCTCGCAGTGCGAGGCTTTTTTATTAAGTGTTAAAGAGGTCTGTTACTCTGCTGTCCAGCCTGAACCCCAAGTAGCGTAATCTGTAGTTGTTGCGTTTCCTTCACCAGTGTAAAAATCTGCATCTGTAAAAGTTGCTCCAGTGTCATTTTTTACTTTAACAGTTACATCAACAAAAGTTACATTAGTTACTTGTAAATCATCACTTGTTACACCATTTCCTGTTTGAGCATCATCTAAATCAAAACCTTCAGCATAACCAGTTATATGTACGTTTGTGAAAATTCCTTGTGTTCCCGCTCTTAATCTTACAGCTTCTGCATGAATTGTAGATCCTTCACCAACTATAGTTAAGTTATTTACTGTTGGTTTAGAGTAAACGCCAGTTGCATTGCTAAAATCTGTATTAAAACCATCTGCTTCAATTGCTTTATCATCTGAAACTCTATTTGAAATATAAACATTGTTTAATGTTCCAGAATAACCTTCAGTCCAGTCTACAGAGTCATCTTCTGCATTAATTACAGAAACAAAACTTGCATTAACTGTTCCTCCAAAAAACTCAATACCATCATCTTTTCCTGTGAAAGCTTGGATGTAGTTTACATCTGTTCCGTTACCAACACCATAGAAAGAAAATCCATTGTTTTCAGATTGTCCATCTGCAGCTCCACCAGAATATTCTACTCTAACATAGTTTAAAGATCCAGAATTATCTGAACTATCAGTTCCTCCATAAGGTAAACTTCCAATTTCTGAGGTTGCAGTTGCGTTTCCTGTTACAGAATTTATAGGTGCTTTTCCTAATATAATTAATCCACCCCAATCTCCAGCAGAAGGATTTGCTGCGTCTGATGTAAAAACAATTGGACAACTTGCGGTTCCATTAGCGACAATTTTTGCACCTTGTGAAATAGCAATATAAACATCTGCTCCTCCAGATAAAGCTTCAATGGTCATACATGCTGGTATAGTTAATGTTGTACCGTTAGTCATGATTAAAGAGCCATTTAATTTATAGCTACTATTTGCATCTAAAGTTAAATCTTCAGTATAAGTCCCTGATAGAAAAATAGTTTGGCTATTTGATCCAGATCCATTGTTGTTTGTTGTGTTAATAACAATATCTGCAGTGTCGTCTGTTGAACAAGAAAATAATGATGCCATTATTGCAAGTCCTAAAATTAATTGTTTTTTCATTTTTTAAAATTTAATAATTTAGTTGTTGTGTTTTTTTAAAATTTATATTTTAATTGTAATCCAATATTTAATCCTCTTCTATAATCCGTAACTCCTTTTCCGTTAGCTGATGTAACCAATACATTTCCTGCCGAAACATCTTCACGAACGTATTGTACTTTAGGGTTTAATAAGTTTTTAGCACTAAAGTTGATTTCGAAATTTTTCTTAATGGTGTTTTTCCAAATAAAGTCTAATGTTGGAACACCTTTTTCAACAATATTTCCAAGATCTCCAGATCCAAGTGCATCTATTCTATCTGAAAAGTAAGAGAAAACTAAGTTTGCTACTGGTTTGTAGTTTTCAAATTTTGTAGGTGAAAAACTTATATCTGCATTAAATATAAATGGTGAGGCACCTTGTAATTCATCTGATGATTTTTTGAAAGCTAAATCGAATGTGCCATCTATAGATTGATATAAATCTTGTTTTGTACGCATGTAAGTTCCATTAACTCCAAAAGATAATTGTGTGTTATCATCTTCGTCTTTAATTATGTTTTTTCTTAATTCAGCTTCAATACCATAGACTTTTGCTTTGTCTCCTGTTCTTACATAACGTTGTGTTCCTGTAGCATCACCAACTACAACTAAGTTTACTGGATTGCTAATTTCTTTTGCAAAAGCACCAATAGAAAGTAATTCGCTTTTACCAAAAAACCATTCGTATTTTAAATCAATGTTTAAAATTTTAGAGTAGCCTAAAACATCTGGATTACCTCCAATTCTTGTAGAGACATCTTCGTAAACAAAAGGTGCTACTTCTTTAAATTCTGGAACAGAAACTGTTTGACTTGCAGAGAAACGTAAGTTTTGAGTATCGTTTACGCTATATTTTACATTTATAGTTGGTAAAAAGAATGTTTCTTTAAAAGATCTTGAGTCTTTTCCTGAATTCCCTAAGTTAATTACATCGTAGTCTATTTGCTGTTCAAAAGACTCTAATCTAATACCAGGAACAAATAACCACTTGTCTCCTGCTTTTATTTCTGCATCTGTGTAACCTGCATATATATTTAGTTTTCCTGTGTAAGTGTTTTCTGGTAAGCCAGGTAAGTTTGAATTACCAAGTGTTGGAATTCCGTTAATTACACTAATGTCGTAACCACTATCATTATTGTCAAAGCTAATATTAGAGAAGTTAAAGAAACTATTTACGTTATTTAGATCTGTTATTTGATAACCATTATCTTGAATATCATAACCATATCTAATGTTGTCAAAAGAACGTTTTTTGTTTCTTCCGTTATAACCAAAATTTAATTTTACTTTTTCGTTAATTGTATAGGCTAAATTAACTCTTCCGCTATATTCATCATCTTCAATGTTTTGAAAATAACGTTGATTGTCAAAATCTACATTACTGTAAAATGTTGGGTTAGTTGAAGCATCTCCATCTAGAGCTAATTGATAATTTTCTACACTTATACGTTTTCTGTCAGGTTGGTTAGATAATACTTTGTTGTATCCAAAACCCCAATCTACTTCTAAATCTCCTGATTTATGATTTCCTAATAACTGATTTACAAACATCCTAGTTTGATCAAATTGTACATTCATTTGATAAAAACCTTCGTCTGTATTTAAAATAGCATCTCTATTTCTTCCTTTTCCGTCAATACCAAAGTATCCAACTTCATCAGAAGAACTATTATTAAAAAGCGATACAAACTTTAAGTTGTTGTTATCATCAATTTTATAAGCTAAGGTTGTCATTAAGGTAGTTGCAGTGCTGTATTCGTATTCTTCAGAAGCTTCAAAAGCTTTCTTTTCTACAGTTGAAAAGTCTACAGCTTTACCAAATCTATATTCGTAACCATTTTCAAAAGAACCAGTCGCAAACACACTTACTTTTGAACCATTTTCAAAACTGAAGCTCTTACCAAAAGATAAACCATAATTTACATTTACTGGAGTGCTTACACTTTCTGGATCGATACCATGAGATAACACAACTGCAAATGGATTGTGAGCATATCTTCCGTAGTATCCAAAAAATCCAGTTCCTTCACTTCTTACAAAGCTCTTGTTTATAGCGTTTGTATTAAATCCTGATCCAGAAAACGCTTCTAAATATGTTTTTCCTTTATGTTCTTTTGAAGTAATATCTACATTACCTGCAGAAAAGTCTGCGTAATATTTTGATGCATACGCTTTACTTATTGATACACTTTGTATAATATCTGAAGAGAATAAGTTTAAATCAATGTTTTTCTTACTAACATCGTTAGATGGTAGTGATAAGCCATTCATCGTAGTATTTAAATATCTATCTCCTAAACCACGAACATAAACATTACTAGAACCTTCTTGTTTAGAAACACCAGATATTTTTGCTACAGCACCAGCAGCATCACTTACACCTTTTCTAGATAATTCTTCTGCGCCAATACTTTGCTTAATTTCTACTGCTTTCTTTTGTTCTAATAATAAAGCAGACTCGGTTTCTTTAGATGTTGTAGCTTTTATAATAACCTCGTTTAATTGTGCAGCACTTGCTCCTAAAGATATGTTTAGGGTAATTTCTTTGTCTGCTTCTACGGTAACTGTTTTTACTATTGTTTCGTAACCAACAAAACTAAATTCTACGTCTATAGTTCCAGGCTCTATATTAGATAATATGTAATTTCCATCCATGTCTGAAGAGACACCTATTGAAGTTCCTTTTATTAATACATTAGCAAAAGGTAAAGGCTCGTCGTTAAATTCTTTATCTGTAACAATTCCTTTAACAGATCCTGTTTGTGCATAAGACAATGCTGTAATTAATAAGGTTAAGATAAATGTAATTTGTTTCATTTGTTGTTTTGTTTGTCCGCTGCAAAATTATGTTGGTAATTTCAAACAAAGGTTAACAAGATGATAAGTGTCGTTTATTTAAATGTTAAGTAATTACTAATCCTCTTAACAATAGCTTAACTTTAAAGCACAAAAAAAAGAGGAAACGATATAGTTTCCTCTTTTGTAAATTATGGCATTCCAAAGAATACTATAAAAATGTACTAATTACTTTACAACAAGTTTTTTAGTTGATGTAATATTATTTTGAGTAATATTTAAGATATAAACACCAGCTTTTAATGTGCTAACATCTAAAGTGTTGTTATTTAATTTAGTGTTTAATACTTGTTTCCCTAAGATATCAAATACTGAAACTGATATAATTTCGTTAGAAGCTGTATTAATAGTAGCAAAACCTGTATTTGTAGGGTTTGGATAGATTGAGAATTTAGTTTTTTCAAAAGAATCTACAGAAAGTGTAGCATTTTGGATATCACTAAAGTATCTTGGTAAAATTTGACGTGCTCCACCAAATTCTCCTCCTAAACCAATAATATTAGAAGCTACCGCAGGAATAGTAGACCCAATTAAATCTTCATCACCAAAAGAGACTCTACATATGGTCATGTCTGTTCCGCCATTTACTGTTACATTGTAATTTGTATTATCAGCAAAAGTTCCCATATCTGCGAAGTTTACGTCTAAAAGTCTTATTAACCTACTTTCATAAGTCTCTCCATTTGTTAAAAACTCAGAAACTGTCACATCAATTGGAGTGATTGCATTTCCAGTTGAAGAAGCGCTAGCTACGTTAGCAGTTGGAATAAATTGAAAAATACCACCAAATTCAGATAATTGACCTTGTATTCCTGTTACTCCATCACCAATATTAAAAGGGGTACTTAATGTTCCTGCAACATCATCAATTAAGATTCCTGCGTTTGTATCTTGAATGTATTTTTGATTTCTTGCGTTCTCAGTTACGATATAAGAAATTAACGCCTCACCTGTTAATTCATAGAACCCATTAATAGTTCCAGCACGTAAATCTGTAATATTAGCTACTTGTGTAATACTAGCAACAGAGAAAGAAACCATTTTAGTGTCAACTACAATATTGTTTTCCAATAACTCTACAGTTACGTTGTAGGCACTACCATTTGTTGTAGCTACTCCAAATGGACTTGTAGCATCAGTATTAGTAGGGTTTGCGTCTACAGTTACGTTTACCTGGTTTCCTGCCACCATTAAATCAATGTTTTGTGTAGTGAAAGTAACATCTACATTTGTTGTTCCAGGATCAAATATGGTAGCGTCTGCAGGTGTTACAATACTTAAAGAAGGTACTGTTGAGTTATTCATAATTTCGTTCCAAGTAGTGGCAACACGAACACCATCAATTGCAACTGCAGGAATATTAGTAGATTGACGGAAAGCAATAGAATTAATTGCTGTTCCTGTTGTACCAGTGTTTGTAGCTTCTGGCGTTCCAGGTTCTGTAGGAGTTACCGCGGAAAGTACGTGTAAGTTAGAAATTCCAGTAGCAATCTCGTAAGAAAAAACTAATAAATATGTTGTGTTTAAGCTATAAGGTGTCGTTCCATACGTTAATGTAGAGCTACTTGATCCAATACCAAAAAAGAAACCTCCGTTTCCATCATCTTGCGCACCAATTCTTGCTCTAAACCCACTAGTATTAAAGTGAATAAAGTAGTTTCCACTACCAACAGCACTTAAGTTTACAAGTGCACTTCCATAAGCTGTTCCAGATGAAATTTCAGCAAAAGTTCTATTTACATCTTGAGAAGTTCCTGAATAGGTTGCGTGACCACCAATGCCAGAGGAAGGATAGCCAGCCATAGTTAAACTAGTTGGCGCTGCAACATAAGCAACTGGTGCAGTTGTTCCTGAGTGTTGAACCCAAGCACCACCACTAGCAGTCGTTAAGTCTCCACCTGTTGTTCCATAATCAAAATTCTCATTTAAAACTTGTCCATAACTCAATGATGAAATTAAAATGGTAAATAATAAAAAGTATAGTTTTTTCATAATGTTTAAATTAGTTTGATACAAAAGTATTTAAAATAATAAATAGAAAAAGCTATTTAAGTTTTTTATAACATCACTTTACGATAAAATAACATTAAAAAAGGATGTTATGCAGTTCAACGAATTAATTAATGTTTTTTTAGATTAAAAACAACTTTAATTTGTTAGTGTTATTAAATTGTTATTAATCTATAATTTTTATGTCTTTGTTTTTTTAGTTTTATATTTACAAATCAAATTTTTACCATGCAAGAGAGCGATATTAAAATACTTTTAGTAGATGATGAACCCGATATTCTTGAAATAGTTGGGTTTAACTTATCTAATGAAGGTTATCAAGTTATTAAAGCAGAAAACGGTTTAGAGGCTATTAAGAAAGCAAAGAAACATAAACCACATTTAATTATTTTAGATGTAATGATGCCAGAAATGGATGGTGTTGAGACGTGCGAGAATATTAGAAAAATACCAGAATTAAGTAATACTATAATTACCTTTTTAACAGCAAGAAGCGAAGATTATTCTCAGGTAGCAGGTTTTGAAGCTGGTGCAGACGATTATATTACTAAACCTATTAAACCTAAAGTATTAGTGAGTAAAGTTAAAGCTTTACTTAGAAGGGTTACTAAAGAATCTGTTGAGGTCTCTAATATTGTTAAACTTGGAAATTTAGTTATTAATAGAGACGAATATAAAATTTCTTTAAAAAATGAAGAAATGATTTTACCTCGTAAAGAGTTTGAATTATTAGCTTTGTTAACATCAAAACCAGGTAAGGTTTTTAAAAGAGAAGATATTCTAAATAGTGTTTGGGGGAATGAAGTTGTTGTAGGTGGAAGAACAATAGATGTTCATATTAGAAAACTTAGAGAAAAAATTGGTGATAAGTCTTTTAAAACCATTAAAGGTGTAGGTTATAAATTTGTAGAATAACAACGTGAAATTTAAAAAAACATACTCTTTTGCAATAAATACGTCTTTATTAATCGCAACTCTCACAACAATTCTTTTTGGGATATACTCACATCAAATAAGTCAAGAATTGTGGTTTGTTTTAGTGTTTTTTATATTAGTGTTTTCAATCTGTTTTTTTGTAATACAGAATAGAGTTCAGAAATTTATTTACAAACGTGTCAATAAAATTTACGAAGACTTAACTTTATTAGAATCTACAGACTTTCAAGAAAAGCGTATTACAACAGATATGGCAACGCTTACTCAAGAGATCGATAAATATGCTAGGGATAAAAAAATTGAAATCGAGTCTTTAAGAGGTCGAGAGTCTTATAGGAAAGAATTTATGGGGAATATCTCTCATGAATTAAAAACGCCATTATTTACAGTTCAAGGATATATAGAGACTTTATTAGATGGCGCATCTAGTAATAAAGAAATTACGCAAAAATATTTGGAAAGAGCCAGCATTGGTGTAGAAAGGTTAATTTATATTGTTAACGATTTAGATATGATTACCAAACTTGAAGTTGGTAATTTGGTTTTAAATAAAGAGGTGTTTAATGTTGTAGAACTAGTTCAGTCTGTTTTTGATTTATTAGAAATGAAAGCTTCTAGAAGAAAAATAACTCTAACATTTGATGTAGAAAACCCAAAACCAATTTACGTAACAGCAGATAAAGAACGCATTCAACAAGCTTTAGTTAATTTAATTGTAAACTCCATTAAATATGGAAGAGAAAAAGGAACTACTGAGGTTAGTGTGGAGCAATTAATCAAGAATAAAATTATTGTTAGAGTTACCGATAATGGAGAAGGAATAGAGAAAAAAAATATTTCAAGATTATTTGAGCGTTTTTATAGAGTAGACAAAAGTGGTTCTAGAAAACAAGGTGGATCTGGTTTAGGTTTGGCTATTGTAAAGCATATAGTAGAAGCCCATGACGAGAAAATATATATAGAAAGCGAATTTGGTGTTGGTAGTGAGTTTTCTTTTACACTACAAAAAGCAACAAAATAAGTCTTTAGTTAAGAGGTTTTCTTCAAAATTTAAGTCTTTAAAACCTAGATATTTACTTACTTCTTTTAATTTTTTAAGATTAAAATCGTCTTGGTTGCAAAAAGGAGCAATGCGTTGTTCCTCTAAATAATACGCTAAATATTCTTGCTCAAATTGTCCTGGAGTTGGAATAAAAAAAGCGTTTTTTCTAAGTTTAGCCAAATCCATAATACTTGTATAACCAGACCTGCAAATCACTAATTTACTTTGTAATAATGCGTTTTCTAAATTTTTAGAGGTTAGAAAATTCTTAATAGTTATGTTGTTTAAAGCCTCAGTTTTTTGTTCGTTTTCAATAATTCCTTTTACAAAAAGAACAGGTTTATAATACTCTTTAAACTCAGTTAAAAGTTGTTTTTCTAAAATGCTTCGTTGTGGTTCAGGACCTGAAAGTAAAACTAAAATATCATATTTATGTGTTGTTTCTTTAAACTTAAACCGACTTAAAGCACCAATAAATTGTTTTTTAGAATCTTTTTTGAAAGCTGAAGAATGGCTGAGTTTTCCACTTAAATTTGGAGACGTTTCAAAATCCGGAATCCAACACAAGTCAAATTTTCTAATAAAATATTTATGCAGTTTGGTAGAAATCCAGCTTGTGCTTCCTGTTAAAACATTTAATTGATGTGTTAAAAAAACACTTTGTAGGTCTTTACTGTAAACACCAAGTCTATTGTCAGAAATAATACCATCAATATTAAAATCTTTAATAATTTGTTGGGTTACTGTATGTTCAGCTTTAATTGCTTTATAAATTTTTGGAAGCTGCTTAATTAAGTTCCTTCTAAATGCTTCTTTTGTTGTTGAGTATTTAATGTTGTACGCAGGTAATTCAGCAAAAGATAGTTTTGGGAATTCTTTTTTTAAAAGCAGTAATGCTTCATTATCGCTAGCAATAACAACTTCAAAATTTTGTTCTAGAAGCGCATTAATAATTGGAATGCATCTGCAAGCATGCCCAATTCCCCAATTAAGAGGTGCAACAAGAATTCTTTTCTTCATAAGATGTAAATATACGTTTTTAAGTAAATTTCTCCAGTTTTAGTAACATATAGTAAAACTTACGAATCAATATAAATTAGTGTAAATAAAAATTTATACTTTTGACCTTTCTAAAAACAACACCTGTGGGAAGTAAAAACAAACAAAGACGATTTAACGATAACGCCATTTTTCCTAATGTATTTCAACCAACTCGCGAAGAGATTGTGGATGGTATATATGAAATGAAGGGAAACTGGAATAAAACGTTTTTTAAAAATAATAATCCGCTTGTGTTAGAGTTGGGTTGTGGTAGAGGAGAATATTCTGTAGCATTGGCTCAGAAATTTCCAGACAAGAATTTTGTGGGAATAGATATTAAAGGTGCTCGTTTTTGGCGTGGTGCTAAAACAGCAATAGAATCTGAAATTTCTAACGTAGCTTTTATTAGAACACAAATAGAATTAATAGATCAAGTTTTTGCAGAAAACGAAGTAGACGAAATCTGGATTACTTTTCCAGATCCACAAATAAAATATAAGCGTACAAAACACCGCATGACTAACTCGCAGTTTTTAA
>Ga0105354_1001679_pt1 | contig 13592 bp, 12 predicted proteins | sample GOMGulsemesocosm_FD_83658 | JGI IMG/M metagenome (GOLD analysis project Ga0105354, IMG submission 83658) | Methane-oxidizing microbial communities from mesocosms in the Gulf of Mexico - GOM9B Gulf of Mexico | ecosystem: Environmental > Aquatic > Marine > Cold seeps | place: USA: Gulf of America...
ATTTGCTCGTTTGAAAATAGAAATTGATAACTAATAATAAATTATAATGCAAAACAAAGGAATAGTTAAATTGTTTGCTTTCTTATTTGTAGCGGTAAGTATTTACCAGCTATCATTTACGTACATAGCAAATAAGGTTGAAGATGATGCAGCGACATTTGCTCAAGGTGCACCTAACACTGATGAATTAGAGAAGAAATATCTTGACTCAATCGGAGGAGAATCAGTACTAGCTGGTATTACTTACGATTATGCTAAAAAGAGAGTTTTAAATAAAGGTCTTGATTTAAAAGGTGGGGTAAACGTAACGCTTCAAATATCTACTAAAGATATCTTAAGAGGTTTAGCGAACAATTCAAAAAATCCAGTTTTCAATCAAGCGTTAACTAAAGCGGATGCTTTACAAACCAACTCTGATGATACATACTTAGAGTCATTTTTTATTGCTTTTGATGAAGTTAATGCAAACGGAGGAACTCCAACGCCTTTAGCTGCTACTGATATTTTTGCAAATAAGTCATTAGACGGTACGGTAAGTGCAACAATGACTAATAAAGAGGTGCAAGCTGTACTTACTAGAAAGTTAGATGAGTCTATCGCATCTGCTTTTGAAGTAATTAGAAAGCGTATTGATAAATTTGGTGTTACACAACCGAATATTCAACGTCAAGGTACATCAGCTCGTATATTGGTAGAATTACCTGGTGCAAAGGATGTAGAGCGTGTTAAAAAATTATTATCTGGTACTGCTCAATTAGAGTTTTACGAAACACATACTTTTAATGAAGCAGCTCAGTATTTAGTTGCTGTAAATGATAAGTTAAAGAAATTGCTTGCTGATAAAGATGTAACTGAAGAATCTAAAGAAGATACTGAAGCTTCTGCTGATGATTTATTAGGAGCTGAAAATGATTCTATTAAAAAAGCAAACGAACCAAATCCTTTAATGGATATGTTATCATTAACAGGTGGTACTCGTTTAGCTTTTGCTAAAGTTGGTGATACTGCAAAAATAAATGGGTTTTTAAAATCTACTAAAGACTTAAGAACAGGAGTTATCAAAAATGCAAAATACAGATGGGGAATCTTATTTACTGCAAGGGATAAAGCTGCTTTTGGTATTGCTGAAGACGATGTTAATAAATATGTACCGTTATATGCATTAAAGTCTGATAGAGCAGGAGCTCCAGCTATGTTAGGTGATGTGCTTACTGATGCAACACAACAATATACACAAACTGGTGATGCTGCTGTTGGTCTTACAATGAATTCATTGGGTTCTAAACAATGGGAAGTGCTTACGGGTAGTGTTGCAAAACAAAAAAATGCAATTGCTATTGTGTTAGATGGTATTGTGTATTCAGCACCATCGGCAGGTAAAGCCATTACTGGTGGGCGTACTGAAATTACTGGAAGTTTTACAATAAACGAAGCGAAAGATTTAGCAAACGTATTAAGGGCTGGTAAATTACCTGCTTCTGCAGATATTATTCAATCGGCTGAAGTTGGACCATCTTTAGGTCAAGAAGCTATTGATAGTGGTCAAATGTCATTTATGATTGCCTTAATAATGGTATTCGTTTGGATGGTATTCTATTATGGTAAAGCTGGTTTATTTGCAAACATAGCATTAGGTTTAAACATTTTATTAATATTTGGTATTCTTGCTGGTTTAGGAGCTGTATTAACACTTCCTGGTATTGCAGGTATCGTATTAACAATAGGTATGTCGGTTGATGCTAACGTACTTATATTTGAACGTATAAAAGAAGAATTGGCTTTAGGTAAATCACAAGCTGAAGCTATTAAGGATGGATTTAGTAATGCATTATCATCTATTTTAGATGCAAACGTTACTACAATGTTAACTGCAATTATCTTATTTATGTTTGGTACAGGGCCAATTCAAGGTTTTGCTACAACTTTAATTATTGGTATTGCAACATCGCTATTTACGGCAATATTTATTACAAGATTATTAGTAGACTGGAGTGCAGATAAAGGTGGTGTATTGCCATTCTCTACAGGAGCTACTAAAAATGTGATGAAAAAGATGGGAATCAATTTCTTAGGAAAAAGAAAACTGACTTATATTATCTCTGGTGTTTTAGTATTAGCATGTTTAGGATCATTATTTACTAATGGGTTAAATGAAGGTATTGACTTTGTTGGAGGTAGAACGTTCCAAGTTAAATTTGATAAAGCGGTAAATACTACTGAGGTTTCTGATAGGTTAACTACAGTTTTCGGTAGTGCTGAAGTGAAAACTTATGGTGGTGACGATCAATTAAAAATTAGTACTAAATACAAGATTGCTGAAAAAGGTTTAGTAGTTGATACAGAAATTAAGGAGCTTTTATTTGAACAGTTAAAAGGAATGTTACCTGCGGGAATGACTTTAGAGCAATTTACTAAAGGTGAAAATGGTCACGGTATTGTTCAAACTATGAAAGTAGGGCCAACAATTGCCGATGATATTAAAAGAAATTCTGTTTGGGCTGTATTAGGATCACTATTAGTAGTGTTTTTATATATCTTAATGCGTTTCAAATGGTGGCAATTTAGTTTAGGAGCTGTTGCAGCTGTATTCCATGATGTTATTATTGTATTAGGAATCTTCTCGTTAACTAAAGGTTTAGATTTAGGGTTTACAATGGAAATTGATCAAGCATTTATTGCAGCAATTTTGACAGTAATTGGTTACTCATTAAATGATACGGTTGTTGTGTTTGATAGAATTAGAGAATACTTTAACAACAATGAAGATTGGGCATATGGTAAAACTGTAAATCAAGCATTAAACTCTACACTAAGTAGAACGTTAAATACTTCTATTACTACGTTAATAGTATTGGTTACTATCTTTGTTTTAGGAAGTGATTCTATTAAAGGATTTATCTTTGCATTAATCATTGGTGTACTAGTAGGTACGTATTCATCTTTATTCATTGCAACTCCAGTTATGTTTGATACTGTAGGAAACAAAGAGTTAAAGAGAGATAAAAAAGAAGAAGAAGAAACTGAAGAAGAAGTTGTGGCAGCATAATTTTAATTCTGTTTAAGATATTAAAAAGTCCGAAGCTAAGCTTCGGACTTTTTTGTTTTTAGAATTCATTCAACGATTAGTTTAACACCATTATAAGATGAAAAATTATACTCCATTAATTAAAAAATATGTGTATGATAGTTGTTCGTTTGAGTTTGTAGAATACGTGCTAGACGAAGAATCTAAAGCATATTTTGCGTGTAGTTATTTACTTAATGATAAAATAGTAATCAGCAGAACGGCTAAAATAACCCCAAAGAAAATTGGTCAGTTTGTTGTACTATGGAAAAGAATTGATAACGGGCCAATAGAGCCTTATCATTGTTTTGACGCTATTAATTTTGTTGTTGTAAACGTGAAAGATGAAAACTATTTTGGGCAATTTGTTTTTCCTAAAAAGGAGTTAATTAAGCAAGGAGTGTTTTCAACTGATTTAAAAGAAGGTAAACGTGCAATGCGTGTTTACCCACCTTGGGATATAGTAAGGAGTAAGCAAGCTAAGAAAACACAGCTTTGGCAATTAAAATATTTTCTTCATGTGCCAAATGATAAATCTTTAGATTTGAATAGAGCAGCTATGCTTTATAGTTAATACTATCTAAAGTTTACTAAAAGAAATTTTATTTCCTTTTTTTATTTCCCACTTATCACTTAAACCAGCATTAATTTCCAACACATATTTTGCTGGAGCATCGGAAAAAAGAGAAGTTTCGTTAAGAGGCTCTGCATTCTTTGCGATGTTTATAATAACATTGTCGGTATCGATATAAATAATATCTAATGGAATGTAAGTATTCTTCATGTAGAAGCTACGCACTTTAATTTTATCAAAAATAAATAGCATACCTTTATGAGTGTCCATTTGCTTGCGATACATCAAACCTGTTTGTTGCTCGAAATCATTATCAGCAATTTCTATTTTTATTTCTTTTTTAATAGCCCCTATGCTGTCGATTAGTTGTAAGTTTCCTTCGTGTTTAAATTCTATTTTAGGAGGACTAACTACCTGTTTAGTTTCTTTTTGGCACGATTGTAAAGTAGAAAAAGCAAAAAATAGGATAATAAAGTGGAAGAAATATTTAATCATTACGCTGCTTTTTTAGTTGGACGAAACATAAAGTAGAATCCAATAATAATAAAAGGTATACTTAGCCATTGTCCAGTAGATAAAATATCTCCTAGTGAATTTTCAAATCCTCCTTGTGATTTTTTATAAAATTCAACCACAAATCTAACGGACCAAAGCAGTACTAAAAATAAACCAAAAATGTAATAAGGTTTTTGTTTTTTATTCGTTTTCCAATAGGTATACATTAAAATAGCAAATACAAAAATGTAGCATATTGATTCGTACAATTGTGCTGGATGACGTAATGGTACAGCTTCTAATAATTGAGAGAATTTAGGGTTGTTAACAATAGCATCATAAGCTTTAGAAGCGGTTTTAGCTCCGGTAAATTGCATTGCTTCATATGACCTGTAATGTTGTTGTATAAAACGAAACCCATAATCGGAATTAGTAACCTTACCAATAATTTCCGAATTCATTAAATTTCCTAAACGAACGAAAATAGCTCCAAAGGCTACAGGTAAAACAACTCTATCTAATATCCAAGATAATTTGATGTCTGGGTATTTTTTATGATAAAAATACATGGCAATAATAACACCTATTGCAGCACCATGACTTGCTAAACCAGCAATACCGGTATATTTAAAAGGGTTGAATTTAAATGGCAAAATAATTTCAAGTAAATTATTTTGATAATAATCCCAATCGTAAAAAAACACATGTCCTAAACGAGCACCAACTAAAATAGAAACGACTGCATAAATAAATAAGCTGTCTAATTTTTCTTCAGAAACCGCTTCACTTTTAAATATTTTCTTCATGATTTGTAGTCCGCCTAAAAAAGCTACTACAAACATCAAACTATAATATTTTATAGGGATTGGTCCTAAGTTAATTAAGGTATCACTAGGGTTCCAATTGATCAATAATGAAGTCATATTTTGGTGTGTAAATTTAAAAAGTTAAAGATATGATATACGAATTAATTACCTACATAAATTTTTGTTAATCCCACTTATGTATATAAAAACAATGTATAATTGTTGATATTGGAGTTAAGAGTACTCCGGAATGTCTCTCAGGAATTGATAACGTTCGTTGTCATAATCCATTTGGCAATAGTAGTGGTTCAACCCATTGGTAACCATTAATAAGTTGGCGTTCAATTTTAAGTTGTATTGCGCTATTTGATCAAAGGTTTTTTGTGTTATGTTTATTTTAGGAGCCTTACATTCTATTAAAATTCTAATAGTTCCGTTAGTATTAAAAACAACAATGTCATAGCGTTTTTTTCGTCCGTTTATAAGCAATTCCTTTTCTACATTTATTAATGATTTTGGATATTTTTTTTCAGTCATTAAAAACTGAACACAATGTTGACGAACCCATTCTTCTGGAGTCAGGACAATAAATTTTTTCCTGATATCATCAAAAATACTGAGTTTATTTTCGCTATTTTTGATGCGAAAGGGATATGTAGGGAAATTTAGCTGTTGCACCCGTCAAAAATAAGAATCTTTTAGAATGTCATACTGAGCTTGGCGAAGTATTTTAATTTTTTTCATGGATAAAGTAAAACAAATTGTTGCTGATATAAAAAATGGTAATACCAAGCCTATTTATTTCTTAATGGGGGATGAGCCATATTATATTGATGCCATTTCATCATACATTGAAAAAAATGTATTAGCCGAGGAGGAAAAAGGGTTCAATCAAATGGTATTGTACGGTAGAGATGTTACAGTTGAAGATATTGTATCCAATGCCAAACGGTACCCTATGATGGCTGAAAAGCAAGTGGTACTGGTAAAGGAGGCTCAGGACTTGAGTAGAACAATTGATAAGTTGGAAGCTTATGTAGCAAACCCACAACCTACAACAGTATTGGTGATTTGCTATAAATACAAAAAATTAGATAAGCGTAAAAAGTTATATAAAGCAATAGATAAAGTCGGTGTTTTATTTGAAAGTAAAAAATTATATGACAATCAAGTTCCTGATTGGATACGAAGGGTTTTAGCTAGTAAAAAATATACTATTAGTCAAAAAGCTGCTCAAATGTTAGTTGAGTTTTTAGGAACGGATTTGGGGAAAATAAATAATGAATTGGAGAAGCTACAATTGGTGCTTCCTTCAGGAACAGAAATTTCACCAAAGCACATTGAAGACAATATTGGTATAAGTAAAGACTATAATAATTTTGAACTGCGAAAGGCAGTAGGCGAACGAGAGATATTAAAAGCCAATAGGATTATTAATTATTTTGCTCAAAACCCAAAAGATAACCCCACTGTAGTGACGGTTTCTTTATTGTATAATTTCTTTTCACAGTTATTACAATATCATGCCTTGGGTGATAAATCGCAATTTAGCGTGGCAAAGGCGTTAAAAATAAATCCTTTTTTTGTTAAAGAATATCAAGCTGCTGGAAAAAACTATCCGATGCGAAAAGTAAGCCAGGTGGTCGCTTTACTTCGTGAAGCGGATTTAAAAAGTAAAGGAGTTGGTGCTAGTAATTTACCACAAAGTGATTTGCTAAAGGAGTTGTTGTTTAAAATAATGAATTAACGTTTATTTCTGTTAAACAACCAATTGTGTATTGGTTTTAGTACTAAATTTACAAGTAGAATTATTACAGTTCCAACAAGGGCTTCTATATAATAGCCAGCAGCCGATAGACATCCAATGGCAGCACTACACCAAACAGTAGCTGCAGTAGTAAGTCCACGAACATTTAGTCCTTCTTTAAAAATTATTCCGGCTCCTAAGAAGCCTATACCAGTTACAACTTGTCCAATAATTCGTGTAGTACCTTCACTTTCGGAATTAATGTTAAGAGATAGTAGTACATAGAGTGCAGCTCCTATTGCAACCAATGTATTGGTTCTAATCCCTGCTGATTTGTTGCTCCATTGTCTTTCAAATCCAATAAGCATTCCCGCAAAAGCAGCAGATAAAAGCCGTATAGTGAATTCAGTAATTGTCATTTGCCCCCTACTAATTAAGGATCTTATATTACTAAAGTTACTAAATTTTGTAGTGGAATAAAAGTTTGAATTCATTTTAAATACTTAAATAGAACTGTTGTCAGGTATACTTTTTCTTTTTTTAGGACTTAAAAACAGGTATATCCATAATACTCTTGATAGTTTAAAGTTTGTGGTAGATAATAGAATTATTACTCCAATGATATATGGGATAATTCTCAAGTCAAATGCTTTTTCAAAAAAAAGTTGGCCTATTAAATAGGTGATTATACCTTCAGCTACAGTTAGTATATAACTGACATACATGGCGCCATAAAAAAAACCAGGCTCAACATGATATTTCAATGAACACTCAGGGCAACTAGAATTCATTTTTCCAAAACTTAAAATACTTTTACTATTAAAAATATTTCCTTTTTTACAATTTGGACATTTGTATTTAATGAGCGGTTTTAACAACATGATTTTTTTTTACAAAGTTCTTTAATATATGATTTTGTTGAATGATTGAATCACGTTTATGTTAGGACAAATCACGTTTTATGTATAAATTTGATATATGAGTTTTTTACCAATACTGAATATAAGGCAATTTGAATTTAAAGTAAATGAAGGTGATTTTTATACAAATGATTTTTCCTCTCATTTAGAAAAACATCATGCGTCAATTACAAAACCCCACAAACATGATTTTTATTTAACGGTATTATTTACCGATGGAGCAGGGGTGCATGAAGTTGATTTTAATTCCTATCCCATAAAAAGAGGAGCGCTTTTTTTAATGAATCCAGGACAAACTCATCATTGGGAGTTCACGAAAAAGGCAAAAGGATATATTTTTTTTCATTCAAAAGAGTTTTATAACTTATCATTTCCGAATAAGAATATTGATGATTACCCATTTTTTTATACTTCTTATAATTTGCCTTTTTTATTGTTAGAAGAAAAAGAATTAGATCTCTTCATTGGTTTTTTTAAATCGATTCTTCAAGAATTTACCTTGAATGAATTTATGTGGTACCAAAAGTTAGCACTCCTGGTTGATTTATTATATATAGAGACTACACGTTTGTATATTAAAAAGGACCAAAATGATATTCATAAAATTGAAAAAGGAGTTATTTGGTTTAGAAAATTAGAGCAGTTAATTGATAAGCACTTTTTAACTATGAAAAAAGCTAGTGACTACGCATATGAATTAAATGTAACTACTAAGCATTTGAATAAAGTAGTTATTAATACCGTTGGTAAAACAACTACAGATTTAATTCATCAACGTATTCTCTTAGAAGCAAAACGACTGTTAACTCATGGAGAGTTAACAGTGCAAGAAATTGCTTTTGAATTGGGGTATGAGGATACGTCCTATTTTTCAAGACTTTTTAAAAATAAATGTGGGGTGTCTCCTTCAGTTTTTTCAAAAAAATATGTAAACAAATAGTTCTTTTACTAGAGTATAGGTGTTAATTAACGAAAGGATCGGACCATTTTTCGTTGGTATACACATCACTTCCTGATAAGGTTTTCAAAAAACTTGTCAAACTTGCTATTTCATTGGTAGTCATATTTAAATTTTGAAGGTTACCAGCGGGTTTTAAACGCGGATCTAGGTTTGCATTATCTGATGCTGCAGGAATATTATTATAATGATTAATTACACTAGTAATATTGGTAATACTAGTATGCATTAATCCTCCGTTTAATGTTCCGTCTATTTTAAAAATATCTCTTAATGAAGGGGCTCTTGTAACTGTTTCATCTGTCCCTGTAGTATTAAGGATGCTAATAATTCCATTATTTAAAGTATTTGGATCTATATCAAACTCTGGAGCTCCATGACAGCCAGCACATCCTACACCACCTCCAGTTCTAACTCCAGATCCGTCAAAAGTTGGGGGAGCTAAAAAGAGTTGCTTACCAGCATTTTCTTGTTGTGTAAAGTTTGAAAAAGGAGTTTGGTCATCAGCTACAGTAGCTCTTCCGGTATCGTACTTGGAATCAAATGACTGTATACTTCTTATAAACTGAGCCAGAGCATTTTGCATGCGCTGTTCAGTAATGACTTGATCGCCAAATGCAAACTCGAATAACTCAGGATAATACTCAACGTCATTAAGTTTGGTGATTAAATCATCAAAATTTCCATCACCGTTGGTACCGCTAAATCCCATTTCATTATGATCCTGAATTGGCATAGTGGTTTGCTCTTCTAATGAATTGGCGCGTTCATCCCAGAAAAACTTTGCTTCATTTGCAAAACGAGTATTTATCAATCGCATGGAATGTCTACCGGTTAATCCGTTTACTCCAGAACTTGCAACATCTATATCACTAAAGGCATTGGCTTGTTGATGACATGTACTGCATGATACCGTATTATCAGAAGATAAATTTTTATCATAAAATAAAACTCTTCCTAAAGATGCTACCTCATCTGTTATGAGATTCCCAAGAGTGTTGTCCTTTGTTATGTACACGGGAGTATCTTGAAAAGCATAGTTAGATAAATTATTGAAATCGATAGTTAAATATTCAGAGAAATCAAAAGAAACGGGTGTGTTAGTTGCTATTTGATTTGGATTGTCGTCACTACAAGAAGTAAAAAACAAAGAAGTAAATATCGATAATACAAGTAGCTTTTTCATATGAATTGGGTTTAAAAGTTTCCTTTTAGACTACATCATATTCAAAAGGTTTAATATCGAAATGATTTTTTAAAAAAATTACAGAGTTTAATAAAAAAAGCCCATATATGGTGCAATGGGCAATGGTTTAGAAATATTGAAACCTTTAGGCTAAAATTTATCAATGCCTTTTAACAAGTTTACACTGACTGTGGCCAAATCATTATTAGGGAATTTAGTAAAATAATTAGGATCAGGATGTAAGCCAGCTTCTGAAGCAATTTTATTAAATACATCGATTTCCAAAATAAACTGATCAGAATATCCATGAGTAGCGTCATAAGCTGTGGCCGCAGTTTTTCCTATGTTTTTTGCAACCAACTCGGGGGCTACAGTATGTAATTCAATAACTAATAGTCCAAATTTTTCAGTATAGGGTTTCCATTTTAATAAATGTTCTAATAACGAATCTTCTACTAAGCTATTAGAAAGATGCTTCCCTTTATACACATAGGCTCCTGATGAAATACTGACTCTTCCTGTAGTATTTAGAGGCATTTCCCAAATTCGGTTATGATCTAAAAATGTTCTGACATTCAACAAATCTTTTAAATCAATAGTGTAGTTTTCTTTTAAATCATTTGCTAATAAATCTGGCCTACCAATATCTCCCCAGATAACTTTTGCCCAGATATCTGCTTTAATCAAATTGGCCCGTGTAACTTTAAGGGCAGCTTGATTAAAATCGGCTCCTACTAATAATAAGGGGTGGTCATCCAATAGTTTTCCTCGGAGCGTTTGATGTTCAATAACTTCAAAAATATGCTGTATAAAGGCACCATTACCACAACCCATATCCAAAATACCTTTTGGCTGTTCCTCTATAGGTTTGTTGAATATGTTGATGATTATTTCATCGATAACCTTAAAGTATGTACTGTGAGCACCACCACTTCCCCAAACATTCATTTCTCTATTCACATGTTTTTCAGTTTCATCTGGTAAACTGTTTAGTACTAGTGGATCTCCAAAAAGTAATTCGTCTAATTGAATAAAAGTAGGTAGATAAGATACTGTTACTCCATAGGCAGAAGCTCTTTTAGCAAAAAACAATCCTTTATCCGTAAATTGATAGGTATCCTTTTTTTTAGTAAACCATTGTAGGTGAACAAAAAAGTCAAGTATTTTCTTAAAGCTTTCTGGGTCTTTATGATATTCTTGGGCTCTAAAAGATGCTTCCATAAAGTATTTGTGAAACATACCGTTGACACCTAATAATACAATAATAGGAGCTATTACTACACCTTCAATATGTTTTAATACTTGGTTTTCAATTTCATTAGAATTGACAATGTTATAATTACTCTCAAGTTTTTTAAAAACACGTTCTAAAGCAATAAAGGCATCTGCGCCAATACGTTCTTCAGGAAAAAGAACACTGTATTGTAATATAGCTACAGCATCTTCATATAAAGAGCCTAAGGAAAAAGCAGTTTTACTTTTTTCATTTATTTCATAAACAATAGTTTCGTCACTAGTGTTAATATGCTGTGTAAGCCATCCTTGTGAACATAGCACGCGCAGGCCAACATTTAAGTACCCTACGTTGGCATTAAATTGCTTGGCTAAGGCTGTTAGTGATATTTTTTGTTGCTGGAGTAAGTAATCAAGAACTCCTTTTTTATGTAGTGAAAAAGCCGTTGTGGCAGTTGCAATACCATCTAAATGGCGGAATAATAAACTTCGGTATTCAGTTTTATCTTTTTTTGTAAGCATAATTGGTTGGTTATGTGTAATTAAATATACGGAAAATATATGATGTTCATGTCCTGTTTCTTTAACATGTAAAACTTTGTTTTTTTTAAGAAAATCTGCTAACTTCGTTTAAAGAACGGTAAAAGAATATCATATTTTTTTACCCACATACATGAAATAAATATCATGCCGATAGAAAATATTCCAGAAGTATATTTAAAGACTAATGAGCAAGACCCAGAATTATTCGTTTATGATTTTAAAATGACTAATGATGTGGTAAAAAGCAAGGTTAATTTAAGCATGAATATGTTTAGTTTTTTACAAGTGGGTAAAAAGCAAGTACATTTTGCTGATGGGGCAGTAGCGGTCAATAAGGAACAATCATTACTTATTAAAAAAGGAAATTGCCTTTGGACCGAATTGTTGGATAATGAGGAAGTTTACTATTGCAAACTGCTCTTTTTTTCAGAAAAGGAACTAAAATCCTTTTTAAATAAACATTCAACAATCGATCAGAACATAAGCGAGGAAACTCCTTATTTTATTATTGAAAATGATTCATTTATAATTACATACTTAAACTCCTTAACGAGTATTGGTCAAACGAATTCCAATTTCAAGAACAAAATACTTTCTGTAAAGTTCGAAGAAATAATGCTTTACCTTTTAGATAAATACGGTAAAAAATTTGAACTGTATTTACATTCATTAATTTCTAAAGAAAGTTCTTCATTTAATAAAGTTATTGAGAGTAATGTGTATTCTAACCTAAAACTAGAAGAGATTGCCTTTCTGTGTAACATGAGTTTATCTACGTTTAAGCGCTATTTTATTTCAGAGTATAAAGTTACGCCAGGGAAATGGTTACAGGATAAACGTCTGCAAAGAGCAAAGGAAATTTTACAGGAGGGTCCTTTAAAACCATCAGATATTTATTTGGATTATGGTTATAACAATTTGTCTAACTTTAGCATTGCCTTTAAAAACAAATTTGGAGTAAGCCCAAAGGATGTCATATAATAGATGGTAATTTCACTTTTAAATAAAGCACTATAAAACCGCTCTAATTTTCAATTTCATTAAAGTTGAACTTTTTTCATAACACTTTGAGCCGTATTGGTAACTCTTAACAAGAGGTCTCTTTATACTTTTGCATCAGAAATTATAATTATAAATAATTAATAAATATACGATGGCAAAATTTATTGTACCAAAGGAAATACATCACGGCTTAGGAAGTCTTGAGAGATTAAAAGATTTAAAAGGAAAAAAAGCAGTTTTAGTAATTGGTGGTAATTCAGTTAGAAAAAACGGATCACTAGAGCGTGCGCAAAATTTCTTAACAGAAGCGAATATTGAATCATCAGTATTTGGAGGAGTAGAAGCAGATCCTTCAATTGATACTGTTTATAAAGGAGCAGAGTTCATTACCCAAGAACAACCAGAAATCATTATTGGTTTAGGTGGTTGTTCAGCAATTGACGCTGCTAAAGCAATGTGGATTTATTATGAATACCCAGATTCTAAACTTGAAGATTTAGTGGCACCATTCGCAGTAAAACCATTACGTAACAAAGCTATTTTTGTAGCCGTGCCTTCTACTAGTGGAACTGGTACAGAAGTTACAGGACTTTCTGTAATTACGGATAGAGAAAAAGGAACTAAATACCCTATTGTATCTCACGAATTAACTCCTGATGTAGCTATTATTGATGGTGAGCTTTGTGCAAGTATGCCGACCCATGTTACAGGAAATACAGGATTAGATGTATTGAGTCATGGTGTTGAGGCTTATGCTTCTAATATTGCAGATAGATATAATGATGCTTTAGCAAAAGGAGCAATCGACTTGGTTTTTAAAAACTTACCAACGGTAATTAAAGAACCTAATAACTTAGATGCACGTCAAACAATGCACGATGCTTCTTGTATGGCAGGTATGGCATTTACTAACGTATGGTTAGGAATTGTTCATTCTATGTCTCATCAAATTGGCGGTACTTTTGGTATTCCTCATGGTTGTGCTAATGCTATTTTAATGCCTAACGTTGTCCGTTTCAACTCTAAAGTAACAGATAAGTATGAAGATTTAGCTGCACTATTAG
>Ga0105354_1001681_pt1 | contig 13585 bp, 14 predicted proteins | sample GOMGulsemesocosm_FD_83658 | JGI IMG/M metagenome (GOLD analysis project Ga0105354, IMG submission 83658) | Methane-oxidizing microbial communities from mesocosms in the Gulf of Mexico - GOM9B Gulf of Mexico | ecosystem: Environmental > Aquatic > Marine > Cold seeps | place: USA: Gulf of America...
CTACTCTTGTTGTTGTAAAAAATAAAATCCTTGGAAAAACAAATAGGACTATTCCTTCTATGCTTGACTACCAAATACACATAGCAAAAGAAAGTATGTTCAATACACCTGCAGTCTTCCCTATATACGTTTCTATGCTTACCTTACAATGGCTAAAAAATTTAGGCGGAATTCCTGCTATTGAAAAAAGAAACAATGCAAAAGCAAAATTACTATATGCTGAAATTGATAGAAACCCTTTTTTTAAAGGAAACACTGCTATTGAAGACAGAAGTGTTATGAATGTAACATTTTCATTAATAGATGAATCTCACAAAAATACTTTTAATACTATTTGGAACGATGCTGGTATAAATGGTTTAAATGGACATAGAAGTGTTGGCGGATACAGAGCATCAATGTATAATGCCTTACCATTAGAAAGTGTACAAGTTTTAGTAAATGCAATGCAAAAATTTGAGAACATAATATCAGAAAAATAACAATTTAACAAATGAAAATATTAGCAAACGATGGAATTTCAAAAAGTGGTATTGATTTATTAACTAATAATGGATTTGAAGTACTTACAGTTACTGTAGCCCAAAATCAACTAGCAAATTATATTAATGACAATAATATTATTGCTTTATTAGTACGCAGTGCAACAAAAGTTACTGCTGATCTTATTAACTCCTGTCCTAACTTAAAACTTATAGGACGAGGTGGTGTCGGTATGGATAATATCAACGTGACCTATGCAAAAAGCAAAGGATTACATGTAATAAACACCCCTCATGCATCATCTATTGCTGTTGCTGAATTAGTTTTTGCTCATCTGTTCGGTATGGTACGATTTTTACATCAAGCCAATAGAGAAATGCCTTTGGAAGGCGATAGCAGATTTAAAGAACTTAAAAAACATTTTTCAAACGGAACTGAACTTAAAGGCAAAACATTAGGTATTATTGGCTTTGGACGTATAGGAAAAGAAGTTGCTAAATTAGCTATAGGAGTTGGCATGAAAGTAATAGCTACGAGTAATTCAATAAAAAAATTCACCATTACCATCCCATTCTATGATGGACAATCATTAGATTTTAATATTGAAACTCAACCACTTCATCTACTCTTAAAAAACTCCGATTTTATTACATTACATGTTCCTTATCAAGATACTCATTTAATCAAAAAAGAAGAACTGGAGCTAATGAAAAATGGGATTGGAATTGTGAACACCTCACGAGGAGGTGTTCTTGATGAAGTCGCCCTTATCAATGCTATAAAATTAAAAAAAGTAAAATATGCTGCATTAGATGTATATGAAACTGAACCTACACCAGAAATTCAGCTATTGATGAACTCTGAACTTTCCTTAACCCCACATATTGGAGGTGCAACAACGGAAGCACAAAGTAGAATTAGCAAGGATTTGGCTTCCCAAGTTATAGAACTACTAAAATTATAACACTAAATAAGTTTTAAAATAACTATTTGTAATCTACAATTTTTTCAATTTGTCCAGTTAAATAATCATTAAACTAATTCAGGATTTACATCCACACAATTTTTACAGGAAACCATATTCACAAGTAGACAAGAACTCTTTATTGATTTTCACAATTAATTTCAAAATAAAATTATAATCTACCAATACAATCCAAGCAAAAAAAGTGTTCTAATTTGTTATATTAGGCATGCCAAAATCATTTAAAGATAAAACAGTTATATCTATTCATAATATTTTTTAATGACTAAGATGCGAAACCAATTTTAAATTAATGATTATTCTTAGAGTAACAGACAATCTATATGCCATGATGATTTTGTAGCATCTCTAAAATTTATAACTATACAAATAAATCAAATTGAGTAAACCAACAAGAAGCATGCCTTTCTAATCTAATGAATTTACTACACTTAATCGGATATCCCCTCCTTTTAAGCGGTGTTTTCTTTATAAATCAGTGTTCTTCAAAAAAAAACAGGTATTTTTTAGTAACTTGTATTTAAGATAATTTTTTAACTAAAATAATATTATAAAAATGTCAGGAATTTTAGATTTATTAAATAGTGACTTAGGTAAAACAATCATTAGTGGTGTAGCTGAGCAGTCTGGACAATCAACAGATAAAACTTCTTCATTACTAACAATGGCTTTACCTGTATTAATGGGCGCTATGAAACGTAATGCAACAACACCAGAAGGTGCTGCAGGTTTAATGGGTGCATTATCTGGAAAGCATGATGGATCAATTTTAGATAACCTTGGTGGTTTATTTGCTGGAGGAGTTGACCAAAGTGTTATGGATGATGGAGCTGGAATATTAGGTCACGTATTAGGTGGATCACAAAATAATGTTACTAATGCATTATCGCAAAAATCTGGAATGGATTCTAGTGCTGTAATGAACATTTTAAAAGTAGCAGCACCATTAGTAATGGGATACTTGGGAAAACAATCAAAACAACAAAATGTTTCTGACTCAAATGGTATCGGTGATTTACTAGGTGGCTTACTAGGTGGAGGAGCTACAGCTCCAAAACAACAAAACTTAATAGAATCATTATTAGATGGTGATGGTGACGGATCTATACTAGATGATGTAGCCGGAATGGTACTAAACTCTGGAGGTGCCCAAAAAGGTGGTCTTGGTGGTTTATTAGGTGGAATTTTTGGAAAATAACCCCGTTAATTATAGATAGCTTAAAAACCGAACAAATCATTGTTCGGTTTTTTTATGAAGTAAGATTATACTATTTTCGCAGCAAAATTATAATCATGCAAAAGATTAAAGAACGTTGGGAAATTGAAAAAAACTGGCAATTACTCTATCCTATTTTAGGGATTATAGCATTATTGTTTTCAGGATATAAACTTGCAGTAGTAATTCTTTCAAAATTTTCAGAAAAAACTAATATTTTACTAATATTTCTTACTTTATTTATCGCTTACGGAATATTAAATATTACCTTAAAACTTTTTAAAAAATTAGCTGTTAAATGGCAAGTAACTTATCGCTGGGAACTAATAGCAATTTTTTTAGTATTTGCCATAACTGGTTCTAGTGCTGCTAAAATATCAGGACCTATTATTGAAATGTTAAATTTAAAAGCATTAATTACAAATTCATTTTTGTTCTGGACATTACGCATTCTAATCATTTTCCCTATTTATCAAATTTTATTAATTATTATAGGCTGGCTTTTTGGTCAATTTAAATTTTTCTGGGCATTTGAAAAGAAAATGCTTTCAAGAATGGGCTTTAAAAAGTTTTTTAGTAAGTAATAATTTTAAAGTACAGTTCTACAATATTAATAAAGTTTCTATATTTGCAATAGATTAGATTTCAGATAAGGAAAATGTATAACCTAAAGCAATGTTCAGTTATTAAAGCAAGTGCCATACTATTGGTTCTAGTTTTCATATTACCTGCAGCTTTTAATTTAATTCATAGCCTTAATCATAAACACCATCACCAATATGAATTGTGTGATAATCCTTATGATACTCATTTTCATAAGTTAGAGAAAGATTGCGACTTTTGTAAATTTAAAATCAATCAAGATTACCATAATACTGATGTTATTTATAAATTCGCTAAAGTAGATGTTTCTACTGAAATTTTATATGTATCATATTCCTTTCAATACAATTACCAACACGTATCTTTTTCGCTTAGAGCACCTCCGATTTTAGCATAACATATCATTGAATACATTGTATACTAAAATTATAAAAGAAGAGCATGAAAAATTGTATCATATTTCTATTAATAATTTTAAGTCAACTTGCAAATAGTCAAAACTGCAATTCAACATTCTTAGGTGAGGTAAAAGATTTTCATGATGGAAGCCCTTTGTATGGAGCCACTGTACATCTTAAAGAACTCAATAAGTATGTATCGACAGATATTAACGGAAAATTTAAGTTTCACAATTTATGTAACAGAACTATTACCCTAACTGTATCTCATATCGGTTGTGAAACAAAAGAAAAACAAATAACCATTAACGGCGATACCTTTGACACTATAAACTTAGAACATCATTCTGAAGAATTAGATGAAGTTACAATTAAAGGTAAGTCTGTAACTAAAAAAACTACTACAGCACAAGAAACTGTGCTAAAACAGGAAATAATAGAGACTTACAGTGGAGCATCACTAGGTGATGCTTTAAAGGAAGTTAGTGGTGTTTCTTCAATAAACACTGGTAATACCATTGTAAAACCTGTTATTAATGGATTACATAGTAGTAGAGTTGTAATCATGACCAATGGGGTTAGATTGCAAGATCAGGAATGGGGTATTGAACATGCCCCTAATATTGATATTAACAGTGCTGAAAGTATTTCAGTGATTAAAGGTTCAGGTGCTTTAGCTTATAGCGGGGATGCTATTGGTGGTGTTATTGTTTTAAATCCGATAAGAGCAATTGCTAAAGATTCTTTGTTTGGAAAAACCATAATGAGCGGACAAACTAATGGAAGGGGTGGTAGTATTAGTACGTCACTTACTAAAACCTATAATAAAGGCTGGTTTGTTAGTGGACAAGGTAGTTATAAGCAATTTGGTGACTTTGAAGCGCCGGAATACTACCTAACTAATACTGGATTAAACACGAAAGCATTTTCATTTCAAGGAGGATATAAACAATTTGAAAAAGGATTCGATGTTTTTTATAGTTATATCGACAACACTATGGGGATCCTTAGTGCTGCACATATTGGAAATACTGAAGATTTGATTAATGCTATCAATAGCTCTACTCCATTAATTTCAGAAGGTTTCAGTTATGATATCAATAACCCAAAACAAGAAGTTACGCATCATTTAATAAAAACTAAATTTTATAAGCGTTTTGAGAGTTTAGGGAAATTAAATTTGCAATATGATTATCAAAATAATCAACGATTTGAATTTGACAAACGCGTTGGTGATGATAGAAATAAACCTGCCGTTGATTTAACCTTACAGACACATTCATTAGGAGCTGACTTTAAATTTGATGCAAATAAAGAACGTATATTTCATATAGGCGGATCATTTCGTTATCAAGACAATTTTGCTAACCCTGAGACTGGAGTAAGGAGATTAATCCCTGATTATCAAAAATTTGATATAGGAGCCTTCATTACCTCAGAATGGCAATTCAATGATGCTACAATAATAGATGCAGGCATTCGATATGATTTTAATCATATTGATGCCAAAAAGTTTTATAAAGAGAGTCGCTGGATTGAACGCAATTATGACACTGACTTTTCAGATATTATTATAGAAGATATAGGTACGCAATTATTAGTGAACCCTAAATTTAATTACCATAATATATCTGCTTCAGCAGGAATAAAACATGAACTAAATAAAATAGCCAGTCTAGCATTTGGTTATAATTTAGCTAATCGTGCTCCAAATCCTTCTGAACTATTTAGTGATGGTCTACACCACTCAGCTGCTCGAATTGAATTAGGAGATTTACGTATTAAACAAGAGCAATCACATCGATTATCAGGAACTTTTACGTACAATAAAAATGCTTTTTCAGCAATTACAGAAGTATACTACAATCTTATTAATGATTTTGTTTACATAGAACCCTCAGGTACAGAGCAAACCATTAGGGGAGCTTTCCCGGTTTGGGACTATAAACAAACTGATGCCAGATTAATGGGGTTAGACATCACCTTAAACTATCAATTACATCAAAGTTGGAGTTTATCTAACCGATCGTCGTATATCAAAGGTGATGATACTAAAAATGATCGCCCGCTGATTGATATTCCCGCTTTTAAAACATTGACAGTGTTAGCTTTTAAAAAAGCAAAATGGAAAAACTTAAAAAGTAGTTTAAAAAGCGAATGGGTAACCCGACAATCACGTTATCCGAACAATAATTTTGTGGAATTTATAGCAACCACAAACACTAATGAGTTAGTAGACATTAGTACTTCAACAAGTGCCTATCACCTACTACACTTTACCAGTAGTATTACATTAAATTTAAATACTACTAAGAAAACACCTATAGAAATAGGTTTTAATGTGAATAACTTACTCAATACATCGTACAGAGATTATCTAAACAGATTTCGATATTTTGCAGATGATTTAGGAAGGAATATGATGCTATTTATAAAAATTAATTATTAATAAATTTAACTTAAAAAAATGAAAATATTAAAAAATTTAGCGCTAGGATTATTATTTATTACATTAACAGCTTGTTCAAACGATGATGATACCCCTATTCCAGTAAATGAAGAAGAGGTAATAACAACCCTTATAGCTACATTATCACCTCAAGGCGGAGGTACTGATGTTACTTTAACAACTAGAGATTTGGATGGTGACGGACCAGATATCCCACAAATTACTATTTCAGGACCTTTAGTGGCTAGCACTACCTATAATGGAACTATAACACTATCTAATGAAACAGAGCAACCTGCTGAAGACATAACAGCTGAAGTATCAGAAGAAGCAGATGAACATCAATTTTTCTTTACAAGTAGTATCGGTAGTATCGTTTATGCTGATACAGATTCAAACGGATCCCCTGTTGGTTTAGCATTTACTTTAACTACAAATACTGCAACCACTGGTAACCTAACTATCACATTACGCCATGAACCTAGCAAAAGTGCTTCTGGGGTAAGCGATGGTGACATCACTAATGCTGGAGGATCAACGGATATTCAAATAACATTCTCAGGGATAATCGTACAATAAAAATTAACAAAAAAAACCTTGCAAATTGCAAGGTTTTTTTTTGTTAATTAATCTATATCAATAATTCCTTCACGAACCTTTCTTTCTTTTAGCACATATTGATAAATCCAAGTTAGTGTAAAAGTTGGTACAATGTCTGTCATAGGCATTAATTCTTCAAACAAACTTACCAATGCAGCTATTTTACCAGTATTCCCTTTATACATACGTGTCATAATAAATGCTGATATAGGAGCCCATACAATATCTATAGGCTCTCCAAAAAGAAATAAAGAATATGATGCCATACCAATGGCGTCAAATATTAAACTTAAAGCTAATTTTTTATATTTATTTTCATTATTAATTTTTGTCATTATAATTTTATGTTTTATTAATCTCTTAATAAATAAAAGCAATAAATATGCCGAAAAAAAACCATTAAATTCATAAAAAATAATCACATAAATTAAACAGTCTTAAAATTTTAAATACGAAATTTATCACTTTAATAAATCTTTGTGTAATAAAAGAAGTTCAAGTTCATAATTGACAAAAACCGCTCAATAATAGGTATCTTTGAATTCCTTATTTTTAAGATAAAACCGAATATAAACGGTAGTCCTTATCATACTAACTATAAAATTAAACAATCATGTCAGGAAAAGCAAAGATTATCTATACAAAAACTGATGAAGCCCCAGCATTAGCTACGCACTCATTTTTACCAATTGTCAAAGCATTTACTACTTCTTCAGGAGTTACTATTGAAACTAAAGATATTTCTCTTGCTGCTAGAATATTAGCCGTTTTTCCTGATTATTTAACTGATGATCAAAAGGTTCCTGATGCTTTGGCTGAATTAGGAGAATTAGCGAAGGAACCAGAAGCTAATATTATAAAACTCCCTAATATTTCTGCTTCTGTTCCTCAATTAAAGTCTGCAATTAAAGAATTACAAGAACAAGGTTATGCAATTCCTAGCTATCCAGATGATGCAATTACCACTGAGGACAAAGCCATACAAGCACGTTATAATAAAATTAAAGGTTCAGCGGTAAACCCTGTCTTACGGGAAGGAAACTCTGACCGTAGAGCCCCGAAAGCAGTAAAAAACTACGCTCGAAAAAACCCTCATTCTATGGGAGCATGGTCCACAGATTCTAAAACACATGTGGCAACTATGAGCGCTGGAGATTTTGCTCATAACGAAAAATCAACCACCGTAATAAGTCCTACAAATGTTAAAATTGAATTTACTGCTGAGAATGGCGATAAAACCATTTTAAAGGATAATTTAAGCCTATTAAAAGGTGAAATTATTGACGCCACAGTAATGAATAAAAAAGCATTAATTGCCTTTTTAGAAGAACAAATAAAAGACGCTAAGGAAAAAAATGTATTATTTTCATTACACATGAAAGCAACAATGATGAAGGTTTCCGACCCAATCATTTTTGGCCATGCTGTACGCGTATATTTCAAAAATGTATTTGATAAGCATGCTACTGTTTTAGATGAATTAGGAGTTAATGTTAATAATGGATTTGGTAACCTATTAGAAAAGTTGAATGACTTACCAACTGATAAACGCACAGAAATTGAAGCTGATATTCAAACAGCTTATACAAATGGACCATCAATTGCTATGGTAGATTCTGACAAAGGAATCACTAACCTACATGTTCCTTCTGATGTTATTATTGACGCCTCTATGCCTGCTATGATCCGTACTTCTGGACAAATGTGGAATGCAGAAGGAAAGCAACAAGATACTAAAGCGGTTATTCCTGATAGTAGTTATGCAGGTATTTATGCTGCAACAATTGACTTCTGTAAAAAACACGGTGCTTTTGACCCTACAACAATGGGAACGGTTCCCAATGTAGGCTTAATGGCTCAAAAAGCAGAAGAGTATGGTTCTCATGACAAAACATTTCAAATAGCTTCAAACGGAACAATTCGTGTAATTAATTCAAGTGGAGCAACTTTATTAGAACACACCGTAGAGACAGGAGACATTTGGAGAATGTGTCAAGTAAAAGATGCTCCTATTCAAGACTGGATTAAACTAGCTGTAACAAGAGCAAGAGCTTCAGCTACACCTGCTATTTTCTGGTTAGATGAAAATAGGGCTCATGATGTAGAATTAATTAAAAAAATAAACACCTATTTACCAAATCATGACACCTCTGGTTTAGAGATTAAAATTTTATCACCTGTTGATGCAACTCATTTTACATTAAACAGAATTAAAGCAGGAAAAGACACTATCTCTGTAACAGGAAATGTATTACGTGATTTCTTAACTGACCTCTTCCCTATTTTAGAATTAGGTACTTCAGCTAAAATGTTATCTATTGTTCCATTAATGAATGGCGGAGGATTATTTGAAACTGGTGCTGGAGGTTCAGCACCTAAACACGTTCAACAATTCACTAAAGAAAATCACTTACGTTGGGATTCCTTAGGTGAATTCTTGGCATTAGCAGTATCATTAGAACATTTTGGAAATACAAATAACAACGCTAAAGCATTAGTGCTGGCAGAAACTTTAGATGATGCAACTGATAAGTTTTTAGACAATAAAAAATCTCCTTCTCGTAAAGTTGGCGAATTAGACAATAGAGGATCACACTTTTATTTGGCTACTTATTGGGCAGAAGCCTTATCAAAGCAAACAAAAAATACCGAGTTACAAGTTGAATTTACCAAAATAGCCGAAAAATTAACAGATCAAGAAAAAACTATTATAAATGAATTAAACATTATTCAAGGAAAGTCTGTTGAGCTAGAAGGATACTATGCCCCTAACGAGGCACTAGTTAATTCAGCTATGAAACCTAGTACTACTCTAAACTCTATTTTAGATAGTATTGCTTAATTTTTTAAAATACTATTAAAAAAAGCTTCTAGTTAACTACTAGAAGCTTTTTTTTTATAGTCAATTAATAATAATACACTCAAACTTTTTCTCCTTTTAAGTTAGATTGTTTATTCATCCTTATCAAGCTTACCTGTAGAATATTATTCAATATATTCTGATAATCAAAAGATAACATTTGTTAATATATATTTTTTTATTTAGCAATTTAATTTATATTTGACTGATTTTTAAAACATTAATCTTTTAACATTGGGGAATGAAAAGAATAACGCTATTATTATTACTAATAAGTACAGGGGAAAATTTTTCCCAGGCACCAGTAGACAATACTTCAGTAAATAACGTATACAAAGAAATGGAAGCTATGAAAAAGGCTTATTACCAAGATCTTCGTAATGAACAAAAACTTACTATTGATAAAATAAATAAAGTAAGGGCTACTGAACGTACGCAAAAACTTTCAAAAATAAATTCAGAAGCAAGCAAACGTATAAAAATCACAAAAAATAAGCGTGAAGTTAACAAACATAAAAGACTTGCTTCCCTTGAAGAAAAAAAGAAAAACCTAACCAAAGAAAACAACTCTAAACTCAATAGTAGAGCCATTGATAAGTCTGCAGAAATTTTATTAAAAAAAGAAACTCTCGTTGCGAATAATACTAAAAAGAAAACAACTAGAAAACAAACAGTAGAAAATCAAAAACAACAAAACATCTCAAGTCAACAAGCGAAGTTAAACAAGCGAAAACAACAGCTACTAAATAGGTATGCTAAATATGCTAAAAAAAAATAACTACTTAGTGCCGTTCTAATACAGACCTAGTGTTTATATATTTTATTTAAACCAGTGAAGAATTTTCTTCACTGGTTTTTTGATATGCACAAAGTTAAGTGAATCCTTGAACATGATTGGAATCATACAAATTACTAAATAAAAAAACTTTAAATCTCAACACAAACCTAATTATCCTTGTTTTATACTAAAAACATTAAAAATTAGAGCCTATTAAAACAAAAATCACCGAGAATTACAACTCACGGTGATTTTAGAAAGTTATGTTTATATAACTTAAATTGTTACTTAAAACTAGTGATATAAGAGTTAATTTTCCTAGCTATCTGCATCTAAATAATCTAAAACTCCATCTCCATCAGTATCAATATAAGTTGCAGTCGTTAATGTTACTTCATCAGGGTTTTGAGTTTCATCAACAACTCTACTAACTTCATACTCATTTGCTCCTAAAATTGGATCATCACCTAAATCAAATACATATGTATTGCTAACTGATTCTTCACTAGTTACTATTGGATCACCATCATCATTAACGTCTATATAATTAACGTAATTATCACCATCAGTATTATCATTTCTTAAATCATGATCACCATCTAAATCTTCAACATATGTAGGAATATTATCTCCATCATGATCCAATTCTTTTTCATTATATACTTTAAGTTTAAAAATCAAAGGAGCATAATAACCTATAGAACTTGGGGGTGTTGCATAATAACCCAACCCTGAAGGCATAAAAACAGCACCAACACCATAATCAGTATAAGTAATAGTTCCATCACCATTACTAACAGCGTTTGTAGCAATATTAAATTCCGAAACTGATTCAGAAAAACCTTTTACTGTTGAAGACAAATCTAACGCAACAGGGTTAAGTGCATTGTCAAAAATTTCTTTATTTAAATCCATACCCACATATGACAACAAGGCTTCATCACAAAATTTTGGTTTTTCAGCACCTAAACCTTGCACAGCTTTCAATATATATAATGTATGATCCACATCACTTACCGAAATCGTTTTTGTTTCAATGGTCATTCCATTAACTACATTTCCAACAAAATCAATTAATGGTGTACGAGTAAAGCTTCCAACTATTTGATTTGTGTCAAGCATATCACCATCACCATTAGCATCTTCTCCTGCTTTAACTTCATCTAAATAAAATTTAATATCATAGTTAAAGTTGCTAGCTACTGATACAAACTCTTCTTCATTAAAATAATGATTCGTTAAAAACTCAATAATTGCTGCATCATCAATAGGAGCTTGCTCTGATAATGGGACAACATAAATAGATGATGTTTCATCCTCCCTACATGAAAATAAACTTATTAGTATAAGGAGAAAAACTGTACTTTTAAATATTTTATTCATCATTAACTCAATTTTGGCGGCAAGATACAATTTTATCTTACTTTTGTTTTTATTTTAACATTGATTTTAGATAAAATGAGGGTTGATAAATATTTATGGTGTATTCGGTTCTTTAAAACAAGAACTATCGCCACCGAAGCTTGTAAAAAAGGACATGTCAAAATTAATGATTCACAGATAAAACCATCTCGTGAAGTATTCCCTACAGATAAAATAAATATCAGGAAAAACCAGGTAAATTATACTATTCAAGTTTTAGATACTCCCAAAAATAGGGTTGGCGCTAAACTAGTAGATATGTACCGGAAAGACATAACTCCAAAAGAAGCTTTGGAACATCTAGAAATTTTAAAATATTCCAAAGATTATTATAGAAAAAAAGGAACTGGTAGACCTACAAAAAAAGACAGACGAGATATTGATGGCTATAGCTCGGAAGAAGAATAAAAATAGTTAACTTTGAATTGACTCCCAACACTGGAATTATACAATATGAAAACAGAAAATAACATAATCCTTAATAATACTCAAATCAATCATAAAATTAGAAGAATTGCACTACAAATTCTTGAAAGTAATATTAATGAACCAAAAATTATTTTAGCTGGCATTTCGAAAAATGGTTTTTTAATTGCTCAAAAACTCAAACTAGCTATTGGGAGTTATTCTAACGTAGACGTTACACTTTGTGAAGTTTATATAAATAAAAAAGAATTACTCAGTGATCTTACTGTTTCTATTGACACCAAAGAATACACAAACCAGTCTGTTGTATTAGTTGATGATGTTTTACACTCTGGGGCTACATTGATATACGGTGTCAAACATTTTTTAAATGTTCCTTTAAAACAATTAAAAACAGCGGTATTAATAAATAGAAATCATAAAAAATTCCCTGTAAAAGCTGATTTCAAAGGGCTTTCTCTATCCACCTCTATTAATGAACATGTAGAAATTATATTTGACAACAATTCCGCACAAGCTGTTTTAATATAAAATATTCACAATATTTTCAACGGTGTCTTTTATTGTTAAATCATCCGTGGTTATAGTATTAGTTGCTTGACAATAAAAATTTTGACGTTCAAATAAATGTATCGCAATAAATTCTAATAAGTCTTCTTCAGTTTTTAGATGACTAATTAATGGTCTTTGTTCTTTTTCTAAAAACAATCTACTACTTAAACTTTTGGGCGTTAATTTTAAATATATTGATTTTGAGTATTCTGAATTAATCAAATCCATATTATTAGAATAACAAGGAGTTCCTCCTCCTACAGATAACACTACATTTTTATTTTGCGTTATAACCTCTTTTAAGTAGTGTGTCTCTATTTTTCTAAAATAAATTTCTCCTTTGATTTTAAATATCTCTTTAACACTTTGTTGCTCCTTTTTTTCTATAAAATCATCTAAATCTATAAATTTAAAACCCAAAATAGCAGCTAATCTCACTCCTATTGTAGATTTTCCTGACCCCATATACCCTAATAATGTAATATTCATTTTCTTATTAAATACTCTTAATTAACTATTTACAAATATCTTAAAATTATTTCAAAAAAATATCAAAAAAAAGCCTTGATAAACTAATTAATCCTCTTATATTTGCACCCGCAATCACACATATGTGTTTGTTTAGATCTGGTAGCTCAGTTGGTAGAGCATCTCCCTTTTAAGGAGAGGGTCCTGGGTTCGAGCCCCAGCCAGATCACTAAAAACTCTAATACCAAAAGAGTTTTATTATATAAATTTTAGATCTGGTAGCTCAGTTGGTAGAGCATCTCCCTTTTAAGGAGAGGGTCCTGGGTTCGAGCCCCAGCCAGATCA
>Ga0105354_1001687_pt1 | contig 13542 bp, 10 predicted proteins | sample GOMGulsemesocosm_FD_83658 | JGI IMG/M metagenome (GOLD analysis project Ga0105354, IMG submission 83658) | Methane-oxidizing microbial communities from mesocosms in the Gulf of Mexico - GOM9B Gulf of Mexico | ecosystem: Environmental > Aquatic > Marine > Cold seeps | place: USA: Gulf of America...
CAAACGCTCACCCTGATTATCAGAGCACAGGCCCTGGATCAAGTAGAAAAGGCCAATGCCGCCTGGTTGGTGCGCCGCGAATTGATGGTTGGCGCGCTCAATGGATTACTTTGGTCTGTTGTGGTCGCCGGGGTCGCAGTTCTATGGTTTGAAGATTATACTATAGGTCTGATCATTGGCCTGGCAATCATAATCAATTTAATAGTGGGTACTTGTTCAGGGTCACTATTACCTATACTGCTAAAAGCCAAAGGGATTGACCCGGCCCTCGCCGGTGGAGTTGTTTTAACTACGATCACAGACGTGATAGGATTCCTGGCATTTTTAGGCCTGGCTACATATTTTTACGGATAAACAAATGACAAACGACAAATTCGATACAATAGAAGACGAAGATGATGATTGGATAAGCCGATCATCACTAAAACGAGATGCAGAGGCACTGCAAATATTAGGTGCCAGGCTGATCGATCTCAAGCCAGCTCAGCTGGATAAAATTGTCATGGACGAAGCCCTGCGTCTGGCAGTCGACGAGGGAAAGCGCCTCAAGCCTAGAAGTGGAGCGATGAAGCGCCATCATCAATACATTGGCAAGCTAATGCGCTTTGAGAATGCCGAAGAGATTGAGCTTGGAATAAACGGTTGTGATATGGCGCACGATGAATACAACAAAGTATTTCATCGCCTGGAGCGCTGGCGCGACAGATTGCTAAACAACGACGAGGGGATGCTGGAAGTTATTTTGAATGAATATCCACAGACTGATATTCAATACCTCAGACAGCTAATCCGCAATACCCAAAAAGAGATTGCTGCCGCTAAGCCCCCTCTTACAGCGAAAAAACTCTTTAAATACCTAAGAGAGCTAGAGGGCTGTTAAGCAGCCTTGCTAATCTGGGGGAGCATCTATCTTCCCCCATTTCCTTACACCACCCCTAATTCTGCTCAAAGCAGCTCAATGGCAACTGCTACAGAGCATTAACTCCTATTGTTGTTCAGTTCAATTCGGGCCATCAAATCATTAATCATTCTCGCAGCCCCGGCTTGGATTATTTTTTGCCATTAGTTGGCCTTATATTCGGCTCTAACCAAGAACCGGACACTTGGTAGCGTAACGCCGTTAGCTTAGCCAGTTTCTTACCCAATAATTTATCGATGATAAAGGCGATGCCAGCAACTTGTGGAGTCGCTAATAGCAGCGCGGCGATAGGCGCATTACTGGTCAGCGGAATAGCGACCAGCATTTTTTGTTGCAGCGTCTGGTCGGTGAAATTAATAGTCCCCGACATTTCTACATTGGCTGAGCTGCCTTTTAACTTCAAGGGCTCACGACTGGTCGCCAGGCCATTTTGCAAATGGTAGTTGGCAGTGACTGTATCGAAGGCGACACCTGACTCAAGCAAGTCAGAGAAGTCTAATTTTAGCCTCTTAATGACTGTGTTTAAATTGAGAATACCGAAGATACGCAAGAAATTTGCCGAGGTTCCCGCCTCAATGATCCGCCCTTGGCTGAGTTTGAAACTCATTGTTCCACTGAGGTTTTTCTGCTCGATATCCCAGGGATAACCTGGCCATGAGAGCTGCGTCTGCAGGTTACCGGTCTTAGTCTCTAACACTCTATCAAACCCCAACTGCTTCAATACCGCGCCAAAGTCACCGCCGTCTGCTTGCAAGCTTAAATGAGTGGTAATATTTTTTTGCAATTCGTCCCAACGCATTTCCGCACTGATCTTAGTATTTGCTATGCCTCCCTGGAGAGATTTAATCGTATAGCCACGTTTGCTCGGGGCGAGCACAGCACTCCAGCGCCCGATATCCAAGGTATTGAGCAGAAACTTGTCGATGCTCAGCTTAACATTGGGCCAAGCTCTGGTATTAATAGAAGCGCGAGGGCTATTGCTAATGGGCGAACTTTTGCCCGCCTGCTCAGACGCAGATTTTAAAACCAGCTTATCCAGTTTGAGTACGATCGGCTGCCTGGAATTATCGGCTATCAATGCAGTTCCAGAGGCAACGTCTGTATTGAAGTTTACCCGCCAAAAGCCGGGGGCACGCTTAATGTTTACTCTGCCAGTATTGAGCGCACGGCCCATTAAAGTGACGTTGCTCAACTGCAGATCTATATCTTTCAACTGTGATTTCAAAGGTACTGTAGCAGGCGAGGTGACCAGCGTTTTTCCTGGCAGCGACTCATCGGCATTGTTTTTACTCAAGGCTAATAATTTATCCAGATTAACCCCAACCAAGCGGCCGCCAACATATATTCCGGGTTTAGCGGGCAATGTAGGCCTGGCCCCGCCAAAAATAATCCGGCTTCTATTATTTGTAGCTAATATGCTAGTTGTTTCGCTAGCAGCCCCCTCTGTTGTGCCCAAACGGGTAATACCACGAATCTTATCTGCGTAGTTATAGCGCCAAAGTACCCCTTTATCTGAAGTATTACTCAGCACCTGCAGTTTGCTGGCTTGTTTTTTACTTTTACCCCAGGGGGCTGGCAGATCTATTCCGACACCGAGTAGATCGGAGTTGACCAGCAACTGGTTACAGCTGGGCTGGCCGGTGCACCAATCGAGTCTGGCATCAAAAGTACCCGTACCGGAGAGCTGCTCAGGTAGGTCTGTTTTTAACCACTTTTGCAGTTCAGAAACCTCGATAGCGGCACTTAATGCAACACTGGTTTTCAGCGCTTTGCCTTCGGCTTTAGAGACTATAGAGACTTTGCCCGGGTGACCAAAAACCGACAAGGCCATCGCATTACTTTGCAGGCCAGTTGCTAAATCATAGGCCAATTTACCCTTTATCTTGGTAAAGTTAAGATTGTATTGACTGTCGCTTAACTCGCCATTTTTGATGGTGCTGGCGAGCTTTAGAGAAAATCCTTTCGCTGGCTCTTTGGGGTCAGCCCGCTGAGCTTTATTAATCTTAAGCGGCACTACTAAATCCAGTGCAGTGATATGCTCCCCAGCTAACTTCCAGGATTCTAATATTTGAGGTAGCACTGCGTTGGCCGGCTTTTGCTGTAGCTTTTGCTGCAGATTATCAATCCTTCCCGAGACTATTGCCGAGACATTGACGGCGGTCTCGGTAAGAGACTTAGTGACAGATAAACGGCTCACTTGATTACTGGCAAAACTGCCATGCTCAGAGAGCACTTGCAAGTTGCCCTCGTGCACTGCTATGTGCAAATCATTGGCATCATAATTTGGCCAGCTCTGGTTAAAATTAACCTTTGCATCGGCTAACTGAAAATACATTTGCACACTGGGTGGCTGCTGTCGCGGCAGGTCTTTTTTAATACCAGTGCGCAGCACAAAACCCGCCTCTTGTAACCGCCCGCTAAGTGCAGCACTTTCTATCCATGTTGTCAGGGACTCACCGACTAACTCGCCGGGGAGATAGCTAAGCGCATCTTTAACATGGGTCTCTTTTAGACCTATCAACAAGGTCAACTCAGCCTGTTGCTGCTTATCAAAGGGCACTACCACACTAAAGCGACCATTTGCCTGCATTTTATCCCGACTCAAGGACAGCAATTCAGAATTAACCAACAGCTCCACTGGCTGCTCTTGGGCATAGTTAATCTGCCAGGCAACCCGTCCTCTCGCCTCTGGGTAATGCCACCCACGAGAGTAAATAGTCGGAAATTGTAAATTCAGATCAGTGCTGTTTAAGTCAATATGCCCACGCTTTGCACTCATTTGCATCCTGCCGCTGACACCACTTATCGCAGGCACTCCTTTATAGGCCTCTGCAGACACCCTATTGAGATCGGCCGATATCGAAAAGTCAGCCAGCTTTGAGTTACTCCAGTCAACATTTAAATTTTGCACACGGCCGCGTAAATGTAGTTTTTCAACAAATTCTTTAAGCTTATCCTCAAGCAGCGGCTGAGCTGTGGCAATACTGCTAAGTTGCTCTAAGTCGATCTGGGACACAGCCACTTGCGATAAATAATTTTCTTTTCCATGAACATAAGTAACACTGGCCCGTGGAACTTCTAACTGAGCGTCAGCTGCTGCTAGACTTATATTGGACAACTGTAATTTATGCTCCCCAGCGTCTGAATTAAGGGAAAACTGCAGTTGGCTATTATCCAATTTAGGCAAAGAGCTATCGTTAAATGCCAATTCAGCAATCGCTATGTTGCCTCTGACATCTGAAACAGCACCGTTTTGCAACTTGCCCCACACTTGTGCATCTAAAGAGAGTTTGTCTATATCCAGGCCGAGCTTAATCAAATTAAGCTCCAGCAGCTGTTGGGAAAGATTTTGGAATTTTGCATAGGCTAAAAACGGCGTTTCAGCAATATTATCTGCCAGCTGTTCAGCCTGTAGCCCAAATTTTACTTTAGATTTCTCGCCATAGTGAATCAGCTTAGCCTCGCCGCTGATTTGATGCATCAAGTCTGTATTTTGCATCAAAAATTGCACTGGGCCAACACGTCTTGTCGGGCGATTTTCAGGGGCAAGCACAAAGCTGGCATCGGTAAATTCAATCAGCGACTGGCTGGAAAAAATCGCCAGTAACTTGTTTAACGCTACCTGCTGCGCGGTTTTGATAGTGGCATCTACCGGCACTGAACTACTATCTGCTGCCTGCTGTGAAAAAACTGTCAGCCATCGCCCCTGCACTTGCTCTATATTAACGCTAAGCTGATTCACCGATAGCTGCTTAAAAATGGGTGCTAAGTATTTAACACTCAAACCAATATCAAGCTCGCCCTGTAACTGCGAAATCGCCAGTGATCGGTTCATAAAGCGGCTATCGGTAACGCTAAAATCGGTTATTTTAAACTGAGGATTGGCATTCACCCACAGCGCTTCAATGCTGCCAATGGTGACCTGAGCCTGCAATTTATTAGATAAATACTCCGCCAGCTCCTGTTTGTACAGGTTTGCTTTAGGCAGTGCCATGCGCACGGTTATCACACCACTGGCAACTATCACCAGCAGTGCGATCACAATTATCAAAACCCAATGACTTGTTCTTTTAATCATTTGCTAACCAAACACATTGCATAAAGGAGCTGGATTCCCAAGTTTATCTTAGCACTACATCAAAATGCTCGGGCCCATAATGGCTGTCCGCGGTAAATTGGATCCCTTTACTGATAAAAGTTTCCAATTCCGCCAAATGATTTGACGCTTCATCGGTAACGTATTCAACCACAGTTGCGGAGGCGAGCACCAAATAAGATTCTGTATCATAGGCGCGATGCTGTCTTAGAATTTCTCTGAATATTTCGTAGCAAACTGTTTCGGGGGTTTTAACAAAGCCTCGACTGGCACACTGTTCGCAGGGCTCGCACAATATATGTTCAAGGCTCTCGCGAGTCCTTTTACGGGTCATTTCCACCAGACCTAGCTGGGAGACTCCCATCACCTTACATTTTGCATGATCTTTTTCTAGGACTCTCTCCAGTGCTCGTAAGACTTGGCGCTGGTGATCTTGCAGCTCCATGTCAATAAAGTCGATAATGATGATGCCACCTAAATTCCTCAGTCTCAACTGCCGACCAATTGAGGTAGCCGCCTCTAAATTGGTTTTAAAGATAGTCTCTTCCAAGTTTCGATGACCGACGAAGCCTCCGGTATTAACATCTACGGTTGTCATTGCTTCCGTTTGATCAATAATCAAATAACCACCAGATTTGAGATCAATTTTTCGCCCAAGCGCTCGCTGCATTTCCTCCTCGACATTGTATAAATCAAAGATTGGGCGCTCCCCCGGGTAGTATTCAAGGCGACCCAGGAGTTCTGGGACTAAGGCGCGGGTGAAATCTTCAGCTTTATTAAAAGTCTCTCTGGAATCTATACGGATTCTCTCAATACCGCCGTGTGCCATATCTCTCAGTGCACGTATGTTTAAGGGTAAATCTTCGTAGACAACAGCCGGGGCAGATACTTTTTTAATTTCCTTATCGATGCTGTTCCAGAGACGTTTCAGAAACCTTATATCAGATTTCAACTCTACTTCACTGGCCCCTTCAGCCACTGTGCGCAGAATGTAACCACCGACTGCAATATCATCTTCTTCCAGAGTACTAATCAAAGTTCTGCGTAGCCGCTCGCGTTCAGCGGGGTCTTCTATGCGCTGCGATACCCCGACGTGACTATTATTATGCATATAAACTAAATATCGGGAGGGTATTGAGATATGGGTGGTAAGCCTTGCGCCTTTGGTCCCTAGGGGATCTTTTGTTACTTGTACCAGTAGCGACTGCCCTTCTTTTAATATATGGGCAATTGAGTTGCGATTTTTCTCATCAATAGATAAATCTTTGCAGATTACTTCATCGACATGAATGAAGGCCGCCTTCGCTAAACCTATTTCCACAAATGCCGCCTGCATCCCCGGCAACACCCTTACCACTTTACCTTTGTAGATATTGCCGACTATCCCGCGCTTGCTGGTGCGCTCGACATAAATTTCTTGAGGCATGCCATTTTCAATGATGGCGACCCGGGTCTCCATCGGAGTAAAGTTGATCAGTATTTCTTCGCCAATAGTGGTTGCCACAGTTACTTCCCTTTTCTATGCAGTGCAGCATAAATGAACTCTAGTACTGCACAAATCACTTAAAATTTCCAGATTGGTATTTCAAACTCCGACAACAGCTCCGCCGTTTCCACAACAGGTAAACCGACTATCGCAGAGTAACTCCCTCGTATTTGTCTGACAAAACGTGCCCCTATCCCTTGAATTGCATAACTTCCTGCTTTATCTGCCGGCTCGCCAGTAGACCAGTAACGACGGCACATTTGTTCATTCAATTGGCAGAACTCAACGTCGGAACAAACCACTACTTGTCGAAGTTTATCCCGGTTAAGTACCGCCACAGCCGTCATAACCTTATGCCAATTGCCGGACAATGACATTAGCATATCCACAGCTTGTTGTTCTGACTTAGGTTTACCTAATATCTGGCCGTCGATAACAACACTGGTATCAGATCCCAAAACAGTGACCTGTTCAGAGGACATCGACAACACCCGCTGGCACTTTTCTCGCGCCAGGCGCTGCACATAGTCCACCGCCAATTCACCAGCGTTTACTCGCTCGTCAATATCCGCACTTTGAACGCTGAAACTGACCCCTAAATCGGCCAGGATCTGCCTTCTTCTGGGTGAAGCTGAGGCTAAGACTAAGACATTACCTACGGGTGGATGATAGTTCATGAGATTTTAAAGGTCCGCCGAATTCCACGTAACAAGACAAATACCCAGGGCCATAACAAGGCACTAACTACCGCGGGTATCAGAAAGTGCAAATCATCTGCCTTGGTACCCGCCAGTGCTTGCAGCCAGTAAAAAATCAGCTGATTGAGCACAATTAAGGCAAAAATCACAAAAGCTTGCTGCCACAATGGGAACATACGCAACCTCTTATGCATCAGTAAAGTACCATAAGCTATGATAGTCAGTGCTATGGCGTTAATCCCCAACACCGAACCTTTAAGCACATCTAACAAGAGACCAATTATCCAGGCAGAACCCACTCCGAAGCGCTGTGGTAGTGCCATGATCCAATAGATGACAAACATCGCCACAAACTCGGGACGCCACCACTCCATTATTCTCGGCAGTGGAATTTGTGACAGCATTAACGCCACTATGAAAGTTCCTAAAATAATCATCAGTCCGCCGGAACTGTGTTGATTCATGATCGGCATCCGCCCTGCAAGTGACACATTATCAATTGTCACCAGCCGCAGCGCCATTTGCTGCGGGCTGCTGTGTTCCAGTGGATTGCTCTGATGCGGAATTACCGACCATTAAAACATAGCGACTGTTATCCAGCCTGGCTGCAGGTTTGGCTTTCACAATCATAAACTTACGGCTCGGGTCACGCTTTACTGAAACGATTTTCGCCAGCGGGTATCCATAGGGAAAACGCCCGCCTAAAGCCGATGTGACTAACAAGTCTCCGACTCTGATATCTGCGTTATCTGTGACGTGGGTGATATCTAACTCACCGTGACTGCCTTTACCTAAAGCAATCGCTCGCATCCCATTGCGTACCACTTCTACTGGCAGAGCATGGCGCCCATCAGTGACCAGCATGGTACGGTTAGTATAAAGAGCCACTTCAACCACTTGGCCCATCACACCGCCTGCATCCAGCACTGGCTGGCCGACAAAAACACCATCTTCGCTGCCTTTGTCTAAAATTATCTGATGCTGAAAGGGATCTGGATTGACACCAATTAATTCAGCCAACTGCACTTGATCATCAACTCTGGCACTGGCATTAAGCAAGTCACGCAGGCGTACATTTTCTGCGCGCAGCATCATCATCTGCTGAACTTTTTTTTCCAGTTGGATAGAGTTTGAACGCAACTGATTATTGTCTTTGATCAATGCCGTCCGATCGACCAGCACCGTTGAAATATCATCGGCCACTCCCGTTGGAATATCCACTAACCATTGCACTGGGGTTAAAATAATCGAAATTGCCGAGCGAATGTTACGGGTAGAATCCCCTCGCAGATCAGCGATCACTAAGCTCAAGGCGCCAAGTATTAACAAAAAGAAGCTGAGGCGGGGTAATCCGCCCCGAAAGATAGGTTTCAAATAAACCTCCGGCTGCCGCGAAGGTTTAATGAGCGGCCAACAGCCGCTCCTTGCAACAGGTTCAACACAAAAAATGAGCCCTAATTACTGAACTGCGGGTTAGTCGTAGGAAAGAAGCTCAAAAGCCTGCTTATCAATAAGTTCTAACGCGCGCCCGCCGCCTCTGGCAACACAAGTTAACGGATCTTCCGCTAGGATAACTGGCAGGCCAGTCTCTTCACTGATCAAGCTATCAATGTTACGTAACATTGAACCACCGCCGGTTAATACAATACCGCGCTCGGCTATGTCTGACGCCAGCTCTGGAGGGCATTGTTCCAACGCACTTTTCACAGCCTGTACTATCGAAGAAAGAGGCTCTTGCAACGCCTCTAGGATCTCATGACTGTTCAATGTAAAGCTACGTGGAATCCCCTCGGCCAAATTGCGACCGCGAACATCAATTTCCAGTACTTCACTGCCTTGATAAGCGGTACCAATTTCTTGTTTGATCCGCTCAGCAGTGGCGTCGCCGATCAAACTACCGTAGTTGCGGCGCACGTAAGTAACGATCGCCTCATCAAATCTGTCTCCACCGACGCGCACTGAATCCGCGTAGACAATACCGTTCAAAGAAATAACCGCAATTTCGGTGGTACCACCACCAATATCCACCACCATAGAACCGTTAGGTTCATCGACCGGCAAACCAGCACCAATAGCTGCAGCCATAGGCTCTTCTATCAAATGCACTTGCCTGGCACCGGCTCCCATTGCCGATTCTTTAATCGCCCGTCGCTCTACTTGAGTCGATTTGCAAGGAACGCAAACCAACACCCGTGGAGAGGGAGTAAATATCGTATTATCGTGTACTTTACTGATAAAGTACTGCAACATTTTCTCTGTGACGTGGAAGTCGGCAATAACGCCGTCCTTCATTGGACGAATCGCGGTGATGTTACCGGGGGTACGGCCCAGCATACGTTTTGCATCGGCCCCGACTGCAGCAACGGTTTTCTGGTTACCGTTTTGACGAATAGCAACAACAGATGGCTCGTTGAGTACTATTCCTTTGTTACGAACAAATATGAGTGTATTGGCCGTTCCTAGATCTATTGATAGATCGCTAGAAAAGAGGCCTCGAATTTTCTTGAACATTGTGATTGGAAACCCCGAATATAAAGGCAAATACGTCGAATTTTAAAGACAGCAACTTTAGCAACCGATGACAATTAGAGCAAGAAACAATTAGTCAATTCTGCATTTCTTTGGTAAATTTAGCCCCTTATTTGCTTCGTCCAACCTCGATGTTGTATCAATTTTCAAATTAATCGCGAAGGGCATTGGTTTAACAGCGTTTTTTATTTATGCTCGCCTTTTTTCTGCAGCAGAATTAAAAAGCTACGCATAGCAAAACGCTCACTCAAAAGCAGCCTTACTATCTCGATGCAACACCCTGGTTTTAATTACAGAGACTTTATTCCATGGCACTAGACAGACAAGATGTTGAAAAGATCGCCCATTTGGCGCGTATCAACATTAATCAAGAAGATATCAACGAGTACTTGGGCAACCTCACCAGTATCCTGGATTTAGTAGACCAAATGCAACGTGTGGATACTCAAAATATCGAACCACTCTCACACCCTTTAGACGCCATTCAACGTTTAAGAGCGGACAACATTACTGAGAGCAACCAGCGCGAGCAACTGCAACAAGTGGCACCAGCGGTTGAAGAAGGTCTATTTTTAGTCCCTAAAGTCATAGATTAATCGCCAACAGGATTTAACAAATGTTTAGCAAAACTATTGCTCAGTTAGCCATCGGCCTAAATAAAGGCGAATTCAGCAGCTGCGAAATCACTCAGAGCTACCTTGATCGGATATCCGCTCAAGACGGCAAATACAACAGCTATATCACAGTGACACCAGAGCAGGCGATGGCACAAGCCAAAGCCGCCGACGCTGTCATTAGCGCGGGTAATGCCAGTATCATGACAGGCATCCCTATCGCCCATAAAGATATTTTTTGCACTAAAGGCACTCGCACTAGCGCCGGCTCTAAAATGCTCGATAATTTTATAGCTCCCTATGATGCAACACTGATCGAGAAATTCAATGCGGTCAACAGCGTCAGCTTAGGCAAAACCAATATGGACGAGTTCGCTATGGGCTCATCCAACGAGAACAGCTATTACGGCGCAGTCACCAACCCCTGGGGCGAAAACCGGGTACCAGGCGGATCCTCAGGCGGCTCAGCTGCCGCCGTAGCCGCTCAACTAGCACCCGCTGCCACCGGCACTGATACCGGTGGATCCATCCGCCAGCCCTGCGCCCTGACAAACCTATCTGGTATCAAGCCAACTTATGGCCGCGTCTCTAGATTCGGCATGATAGCTTTTGCCTCCTCGCTCGATCAGGCGGGACCTATCGCCAAAACTGCTGAAGATGCCGCCATTTTGCTAAACGTCATGGCCGGATTTGACCACAAAGACTCAACCAGCGCCGACAAACCAGTCAGCGACTACTGCGCCAGCCTAAACCAGCCATTGGCAGGTTTAAAAATTGGCTTACCTAAAGAGTTTTTCAGCGAAGATTTAAATCCACAGGTAGCGGCGCAAATTCAAGCGGCGGTGAAAGAATACCAGTCGCTAGGTGCGCAGATCAAAGAGATCAGCCTACCTAACACTGCACTGTCAATACCCGCCTACTACATCATCGCCCCCGCAGAGGCCTCCTCGAACCTATCGCGCTTTGACGGCGTTCGGTACGGGTACCGCTGTGAATCGCCAGTAGACCTAGAAGACATGTACAAACGCAGCCGCGGCGAAGGCTTTGGATCGGAAGTCAAACGCAGAATACTGGTGGGAACTTACGCTTTGTCCGAGGGATTTTACGATGCCTACTACAAAAAAGCCCAACAGATTCGCCGCCTGATCCAGCAAGATTACATCAAGGCACTTAAAGAAGTAGACGTCATTATGGGCCCTACCACGCCACAACCCGCCTTTAAAATCGGCGAAAAGACCTCCGACCCGGTTGAGATGTATATGGAAGACATCTATACATTATCACTCAACCTCGCTGGCCTCCCAGGCATGTCCATCCCCTGCGGAATGGTAGACGGCCTACCGGTAGGACTGCAGATAATAGGCAATTACTTTGCTGAGGAACGTCTTTTAAATGTCGCACACATGTTCCAGCAAGCGACCGATTGGCACAAAAACACAGCCCCTGGCTTATAAGGAGTAGATTATGGAATGGGAAGCTGTTATTGGCTTGGAAATCCACGCCCAACTTGCAACTACAACAAAAATTTTTTCTGGCGCCAGCACCGCTTTTGGCGCCCAGGCAAACACCCAGGCCTGCGGCATTGATTTAGCCCTGCCGGGCACACTGCCAGTATTTAATACTAAAGCTCTAGAAATGGCGGTCATGTTTGGCACCGCCATCGACGCCGAAATCAGCAAGACTTCTGTTTTCGACCGCAAGAACTACTTTTATCCGGACTCGCCAAAAGGCTATCAGACCAGCCAGCTGTTTTATCCGATCGTCGGCCTGGGCTCCCTTGAAATAGAGCTTAGCGACGGCAGCACCAAGCAAATAGGCGTCACTCGTGCTCACTTAGAAGAGGACGCGGGTAAATCACTACACGACAAATTCCCCAGCATGACTGGCATTGATCTAAACAGGGCTGGCACACCCCTACTGGAAATAGTCTCTGAACCCGATATGCGCAGCGCCGAAGAAGCAATCGCCTACGCCAAGAAAATCCACTCCATAGTCACCTGTATTGGCATCTGCGATGGCAATATGGCAGAGGGATCTTTTCGCGTCGACTGTAACGTCTCGGTTCGCCATAAAGGAGATGATAAACTTGGCAATCGCACCGAAACCAAAAACATCAACTCTTTCCGCTTTATTGAAAAAGCCATTAAAGGCGAGATAATCCGCCAGATTGAAATCCTCGAAGACGGCGGCCACATTCCTCAGGAAACCCGCCTTTACGATGCGGAAAAAGACCAGACTCGCACTATGCGGAGCAAGGAAGAAGCGAACGATTATCGATATTTTCCCTGCCCTGACCTACTGCCAATTGTCATTGAAGATGACTACATAGATGCCATTCGCAGCAAACTCCCCGAGCTGCCAGACGCCAAAAAACAGCGTTTTATTGACCAGTACCAACTGAACAAAAAAGACGCCGGCGTCATCAGCAGCAGCACCGCTCAAGCCGACTATTTTGAAATTGTCGCCAAGGGCATTAAAGACGCAAAACTTGCCGCTAACTGGCTGCTGGGAGAGGTAGCTAAAACACTTAATCAAAATGACCTGCAGATCTCCGAGTCCCCGGTAGATGCCGATGCTCTGGCCGCTTTGCTGATCCGCATAAAAGACAATACTATTTCTGTCAATGCAGCCAAGCAAGTATTTGAAGCTATGTGGAATCGCCAGGGAAGTGCCGATCAAATCATTGCCGACAAAGGCTTGAAGCAAGAAACTGACAGCGGCGCAATAGAAAAAATTGTTAGAGATGTGATTGCCAGCAGCGATAAACAAGTTCAACAGTACATTGCTGCTGAACCTGATAAACGTGGCAAAATGCTGGGATTTTTCATGGGACAAATAATGAAAGCATCCAAAGGCAAAGCAAACCCGGGACAAGTTCAGGGACTGCTAAAACCGATATTAGACAGCATGTGTGACTAACAACCAAGCGCTACCGGAGCCAGTCTTCGGTAGCCTCTTTAACAAGCATAGAATCTAACTGCTTAGCGTCATTAGAATAGCGGACAAGCACTCACTTGGGACAAATATTCTTCTCTATTGCCACAGGTAATGCCCGAGCAAGATTTGCTTAAAGACTCAATAGCCGCACCATCATTATCAGAGCGCATAATCACTCACTTGGGACGAATATTCTTCTCTATAGTCTCCAGGTAATGTCCGAGCAAGATTTGCTTAAAGACTCAATAGCCGCACCATCATTA
>Ga0105354_1001691_pt1 | contig 13529 bp, 13 predicted proteins | sample GOMGulsemesocosm_FD_83658 | JGI IMG/M metagenome (GOLD analysis project Ga0105354, IMG submission 83658) | Methane-oxidizing microbial communities from mesocosms in the Gulf of Mexico - GOM9B Gulf of Mexico | ecosystem: Environmental > Aquatic > Marine > Cold seeps | place: USA: Gulf of America...
ACGTTTTTCGATTCAACAGTGCTCATAAAATAAATCCTAAATATATTCCAATAAAAAGTGAGAGAAAAACTCTCTAACTCAACCGACTTGTGGTATATTTTAGTTACCTGAAATATATTATCAATTAGTATACTTTTAGTAACCTAGAATATTGAGAGGTGAAATGATGGAAAGCGTCGTAAAAACAGATAGTAGAGGTAGAAAAAAAGTTTTAAATGCTTGCACTGAACCCTGCGCCATTGAAAAGGGCATGCGGTTAATAGGTGGTAAGTGGAAAGGCTCTATCATTTATCACTTAAAAGATGAGCCGGTAAGATTTAATGATTTAACGCGTATGCTAGGCGGTGCCAGCAAAAAAATGGTCGACCAACGACTGAAAGAATTAGAAAGCGAGGGCATGGTATTAAGAAAGGTGATAAGCGACAGACCTGTCGCTGTCACTTATGAGCTAACCGATTTTGGTAAAACAGCATTGAGTATTTTAGATGAACTAAGGATTTGGTCAGAGTCCCATAAAATTTAGCACTTAATCAGCTGCTAGAGCGACAGTGCTATGAGCATAGGTTTAACTTAGGTTTGATGATCTCTATGAAAGCAGATATTCGTTTTGCAACAGTGGAAGATTGATAGAACACAGCCTTTATTGATTATCTATCTGTGTCGTAATCAATGGGGGCAGAGTAAATTAATTCCCACTAAAATAAGTGTTTCCCCTTATGCTCCTCAGACTTATGGTTACCACCATAGTGAACGGACTACGGCGCCTATCTATTCTTACTTCTATTGGTCACTTAAAACCCGCTTTTCCACTTACCCAATTAAATTCCCCCATTAACAACCTCTAAACCCTCAGCCCAAGTTTGATGGTCCTCTCTGCATTACTTTCCATTTCGTTGAACAAGAAACGAACAAAGAGTTGTACTTTGGTCGCTAGACATTCCCGTTCTGGATAGACGGAAAATACTCCATGCCCCCTCGCTAGTGTTTAAAAGGTACCAGAATATAAATAGCACGTTATTTAAGCTATGCTTTAACTTAGCATTACGCTTTTTAAATGCTCTTTTAACATCTGTGTAAGGGGATAAGCTAAATGAAACCATTCACCCGTAGAGGTTTATTAAAAGGTTCGGTTTGTCTGGCTGGCCTAGTTGCATTTTCACGCCGTACCGCCGCTGGCATATTGACGCCGAGCACGGCAGAGGGGCCGTTTTATCCAAGGGCTGCGATGCGTTTTGCGGATGTAGATAACAATCTGGCCAAAGTATCAGGCGCCATTAAAGAAGCCGGTGGCGAAATAATTATCCTCAAAGGCAAACTGCTTGCAAAGGATGGAAAACCTTTGGCAGGGCTTCGTATCGAGATCTGGCAATGTGATGTTAACGGTAAATATTTACATCCTCATGATAATCGACCTGTTATTTACGACACTGGTTTTCAAGGTTTTGGTCATGACATTAGCGACTTGAATGGCAATTATCGCTTTACCACTATTAAACCTACAGTATACCCAGGGCGTACGCCGCACATTCACGTTAAAGTACTCGATGGCCAACAGACGTTATTAACCACGCAATTTTATATCGCCGGTGACAAAAACAACCAAGCTGATAGCCTTTTTCGCCGGATGTCGGCCAAACAAGCAGGCAGTGTTTCCATGACTTTTACAGAGCGCAACAATATCCTCGAAACTAATGTCGATGTGATCATCTAAGCGGCTTTAATCCATGTGTTAAAAACAGCGAGCGAAAAAGAAACACTATAAAACACCCATATATAATGCCGCTTAAACTAAATAAGATTTTAACCAATCAGCAATTTTACTTTTGCGGATTGAACCGACTAAACCCTGTCTCATCATTCAATTCTAATATGCCTTTTTGTAATAGAGACTCGATGGCTTTATTAATAGCGTTGCAGAGTTTCACGCCATCTGGATTATTCTTACAAACATAGAAACTTTCTAAAATAGCGACCGGCTTATCTAGATCGTAATGGATTTCACTGGTCCTATTGCTTGCTTTTACTGCCATCACCGTTCCAGGAAAACCACCTAAAACGCCAGAAAACCGCCCATTTAACAGTAAATTAATATTGGTAATGTCATCTTTTTGAAAGGAGAGGGTCAAGTATGGATTAGTCTTTATTTCCTTTCCATAAGAAAAGCCTTCAACAACCCCTAAAAGCTTATTTTTAAAATCTGAGAGTTTAGTTAAGCCGGAGCGCTTTAGTGTGAACAATATGACGCGTTTATAAAAAATCGGCCTTGAAACGACATATTGGCTCTTTTCCCCAGGCAGGTTCTCCCATAATTCGGGAAAATATCCATCTAACTGCCCATTTTTGAGATCTCGTCGAACCCTATTCACAGATGAAAGGCTTAATTCGACATTTCTATTCATTGCCATGAATAATGCATTGTTCAATTTATTGAATATGCCTGTTCCGTCTTCTTCAATTAATTTAGGTGTAATAAAGCTGCCTATTTTTACAGGATCTTTAGCATCATTCACAGAGGCCAAAGCCAAAGGTATAAAGCTTAACTGCACAATAGTTAAGATAAGGAAACTTAGTATGAACGTCATTACATTAATTAGATGTCTGGTCAAGTTTATAGATCCCACATTATTAATAAACAATTCAACAGTTTCTTGTTGGCTTTAATGACTTAACAATTTATCACAAAAAACAAAACTAGCAGTATTTATAATCTGCCACAACTTAAATAATGCCTAATCTATTTTTCATACGCGAGCATCGCCTTTGACTTTGTTCGCCACGTAATGAATCAACGTCAATTGATCCCCCTTAAAACAAACTTTCCCCTACCCTCCCTATACTCTTTGAACCTACAGCCAGCATCGCGCTGACCGGACTACAGAGCCAATCTATTTGCTCGTTTATTTGACACCTAAAACCCAAAATCTGTTCATCGAACCTCTACTTTCCAAATCACTGTTTCCTCAAATTTTCAGTAATATAGAGTTTAAGCATATTGTTTAAACAAATGTTTGAATAATATGCTCTGGAGTGAAAGCATTTATATTGATTGTATTACTGACTTCAACTAATACTTAATGTAGAAATTCTTCCTTAATTATAAAAAATAAACAGCAGTAACTATTAATAAAACTTAAGCGTTATCGATTGTGTTTTAACGAGGCTTGAATGATGTACTTACTCATACTAAGCTTTTAGTTAATGAAGGAAATTCATCTATTGATTAGGGTAAGACTCAATGAGTAAAAATAAAGCACCTGTTATATTAGATAAAGTTGCTACTCTCACTGGAATTAGAGACCTAGATATATTTGAGTTTAGCTTTATGAAAACTCTGGCTGATATGTTGCGTGTAAATGAAATTTCTCTTTACAAATTCAATGGTGCAAACCTGCCTTGTCGATTAATTAGATACACTTCAGATACGCAATTGAAAGAAGGGGTAAAGCGAACAGACGAGTCGAAGGAAGTTCATTTCGAAGACATAGAAATTCCAATCACATTAAGTAACGCAATAGACTGGATTGAATCTACAGGTAAGATTTATAGCACGAATTCTGGAAATCAGTTTCTTACTTTTTACCCAATTTCAGCACTGGGCACAACTATTGGTTATCTGTCTGTAACGCTTACACATGAATTATCTGAGTCTGATAATTTGATCATTAGCAGTTTGTTAAGTATTTCTGAGAACTTTTACTCACTGTTGGAGGAAAACCAGAAAGACAAATTGACTGGATTATTGAACAGAAAAACTTTTGACGATAATATTTCAAAAATTCAGGGTCTAATTTCATTTCCCTCTAAATCTGAACCATATACTGGAATAGAAAAAAGGGGAAGTGGCTCTGAAGCTGAATATTGGCTATCTATTATCGATGTTGATCACTTTAAAAGAGTCAATGACACTTTCGGTCATGTGTATGGAGACGAAGTGTTATTATTACTTTCCCAAATAATGAAGAAAACATTCAGGCCTACAGATTTATTGTTTAGGGTAGGAGGTGAAGAGTTTGTTGCAATCTTGAAGGTTCGCAACCAAGTGGATGCAAGAAAAATATTCGAGAGATTCAGGCTTGCTGTGGAAAGCTTCGTATTTCCACAAGTTGGACAGGTAACCATTAGTTTAGGGGGGACAAAAATACCCAGTCAATATCTCACTTCAAGTGATATTGTAGGGAAAGCTGATCAAGCCTTGTACCATGCAAAAGATAATGGAAGGAATATACTTTTCTTTTATGAAGACTTGGTTTCACAGGGGCTAATTCAGAGAAAATGTGAGAATGAAGAAGTTGAATTTTTCTGAATCTATATTGTGAGAAGATGATAACGCTCTAGTGAACTGAGGATTTTTCACTACCTCTGGCCAACTCTACCGGTATACCCTCAATTAAAGTTTATTATTATCTCTAAGCCATTTTTTGATCGACTCAACGATCGCTTTAGCCTGAGGGCTTTTTCGAGCGAACTCATCCCAAACCCCGATCGCAATTGTTCGCGCTTCGCGCATTTCTATTGATGACCACTTATGCAGAGTGACTCCTTCTACTTTCAACTGAGCAAGATGCTTTGGCTCCAATTTATTTACAATAACAGTATTCATTTTTTGCCAATTTTTCACATGCCTTTTGATAACTTCTTTTTCATCCAGGGAAAGTCTGTTCCACTGCTGCAAGTTAACCACGAACTCAAGTACCGGCAGTGAATGAAATCCAGGATAATTAGTATACTTGGCATGTTGATATACCCCTTCCTGAAGGTTTAAACCGATCGTACTATAATCGGCAGCATCTATCGCCGACCTCTGAAAGCTTGACGACACTTTCGCCATTGTAAATGACCGTGAAACAGCCCCTAAAGCCTCAAAGAAGGCACGTCCCATACTTCCAGGAGGTGTACGAATCGTTTTACCCTGTAGGGACTTTATATCTGTAATTGGAAATTTTGCGACTAAACTTTCGTGAGGACTTAATGCGTAGCCTACAAAATAACTGTTGTATCTCGCGTAAGCTTTTTGAACAAATGCCTCGCCTCCAAAATTATCAAACCAATCAAAAAAATCTTCTTCGTTTTCCCAAGCTGCAATCAGGTCACCTGCTATAGCAAAAACAGGATCTGCTCCCCCCCAATACATAGTCGCTGAGAATCGGCCAGAAACACGGCCATGCCGCACCTCAGAAAAACTCGATCTATTGGAGTGAAGCTGGTTTTCGCCTTGCGCAAAAAGACGTATCTCCAATTGCCCCTTAAGATCTTTATTGATTGGTACGACGACATATTTCTTAAAATTTTGATGAAAAATAGAAGCTTCGGATTTGTGAGACTGAACCGTCCATATAGTTGGCTCTGCCGAAACGACAGAACTACAGGCGAATATTGAAAATATAAATATCCATCTCTCCATCATTATCGCATCCTTTGAATTTTTTGGTTTTGTCAAAAAGCTTACAAATAGTGCACAATATATTAAGTTTTAGTCGTAATGGTGCGGCGAGCTCTAGAAATTGTAGATAAACAGATGAGTCATCTGCTTTTAAACTACTGCCTTCGGATAATATGCAAAAATCATTTTCAGTAAAAATGTAACGGCTTAAAAACTCATCATCAGTTGCGTTACTCTCTTTAAGAAGCGGTGATCTTGTTCAATGATGTTATTTAAATACTGCACTCTCAATAGGACTCTGTTTTAAAGTAAGCGGCTAAACTACCACGCCTTTGTCAAGCCTAATAACGGTAGCACTTCATCGGTTATTGAATCTTCCCCTACCTCTTGATACCTCTCTGGACTTATAATCGACATCTCGTTGATACGGACTACCAATTCTATTTATTTATTTATTTATTATGACGCTAAAGTTTTACACAGGTTGTGTTTGTGAATTACTGCTAGATTAAAGATTAGTGACCTTTATTTAGTAAAGATAAAAAGACCTCAGATGTTTCCTATACTGCTAGTTTAAGTGACAGTGCCGTCGGCGTATCATGGGCTAAGTTATCCGAAACCGGGCAGCGTAATTCAATTTTTTTCAACCAGCTCGCGAGTGTGTCTGCATCGGTATCGGCATCTACCAGTAATTCAATATCCACTTTCTTAAAGCCTGTCCGATCACTGCTTTCTTTACCCAATAAACGACTGGGATTAAGACAACCAGACGCTTTAATTTGCAAACTATTTATCGTAAAACCCATTTCCCCCGCCACTATATGGCCGGTAACATTGAGACAGCCAACGATAGAACTCAATAAATATTCTACTGGGTTAGGTCCCTTATCATCTCCACCTAAAGACTCCGGCTCATCAACAATAATATTGAAATTGCGCGCTTTAACAGCGACTCGAGCAGCTGATTCAGAATGACCTACGACACTAAATTTCAAGTCTGACACTCAGTTTCTCCATATTCTTTAAACAATTACTAGCTAACGCATGCAAATCAAGCACATTTAAACAACCTCAGGTTTACGTTAAATAGTGATATTCTCTGTTACTCTAAGCCATTTTGACCTTCAAGTTATTGTCTTAAATCAAGAATTCAGCACGCCCTCATCATTCACCTTTAAACCCTCAGTCCAAGTTTGATAGGCACTTTCGCCGTCGTCCTCCATTTCTTTGATCAAAAAGCTGACAAAAGCTTGCACTTTGGCGGGTAAGAATTCGCGTTCTGGATAAATGGCAAACACCCCTTGATTGGCTGAACGATAAGGCGGAATCACCACTTTCAATTTATCTTCGCGCAACCAGTCACGGGCTATAAAGTGCGGAATCTGAGTTAAACCTAGTCCCTGTGCGCACATTGCGGCCAACGACTCCCCATCATCAGTAATAAACTGCTGGCACTGCTCAAGTGCTGCACTGGCAGGTGATCCTGCTAAAATAATTGGAAAGAGTTTGCCACTTTGTTGGTATTTAAAGCGAATCCATGGGTGCTCGGCTAAGTTATCCGCGTTCACTGGGTTTGCTTGCAAATACTGCTTTGAAGCGCAGACTAAGAAGTCTATTGGGCTAATTTTTCGCGCGATTAAATTTGTATCATCGAGAACTCCGGTGCGGATGGTTAAGTCGATGCCTTTCTCTAGCATATCCACATACCTGTCATTGAAAGACAGTTGCAGATTAATTTGCGGGTAACTCTGATTAAACTTGCCGATGAGCGGCAATACATAGCGCCTGCCGTAAGAGATAGGCAAATTGATGCGCAACACGCCACGATACTCATTGTTGTCGTTACGCAGCTGCTGCTCAGCCTCTTCAAGGCTACGTAACGTTTTGCGTGCAGTACTTAAGTAATCACTGCCCGGGGCAGTTAATCTCACTTGCCGGGTTGAGCGGTAAAATAGCTTAAACGCTAAGTGGCTTTCTAAACGAGCAATGCTTTTGCTGATGGTTGAGGGCGACTGCCCTAACTCTTTAGCGGCTGCGGCAAACCCACCTTGTTCAACCACACAAATAAACTGTTTCAGTAGATTAAATTTATCCATATCACCTTTAGTGAATATTTTTCACAACTGTTAGTAACTTTTGGATATTTAATCATCAATCAGTAGGTTTTAGAATAGCCTCATCAATTAAATTAATAGGAAATAATGATGAGCAATTTAATCAAAGCGAGTATCTTAGCAGTCGCGATCAGTAGTGCAGCCATAGTAGAGGCTGGCTCGTTTGAGTTTATCGACATGACGCACGCGATACCGACCTTTAGCCCCAGCAGCAAAGATGCTACAAAACCGGACTTGAGCAAACCTATCGCCGATAGTAGTCCTATTACCGGTTTTTATGATCAGGCGGTCCTGTACCCTATCGATAATTGGCCGACTAACCAAGGCTATTTTCGCAGCACTGCTATTTTAATCCAAGAACATAATGGCACCAGTTTTAACGCCCCCAATCACTACGTCAACAATCCTGAAAGCACAGAGAATAGCGCCCTCATTGCAAAAACGCGCAAGGCTATTCAGCAGTTAACGATTGCCCAACCAACCCAAGAAGCTGCGTTGTCTGATGCCTCTGCTAGACTCACTAATGAGCTAACAACTAATAACGGCGTAGCTATTCCAAACATCGCCGCTAACCTTGGAAATACGCGCAAGGCTGCCGAGCAGTTAACGACTGCCCAGCTAACCGGAGATGTGGTGATGATTGATGTCTCTGCTAGAGTCGCCAAAGAGCTAAGCAGAAATGGCGGTGTGCCTAGTCCAGACATCGCTATAACCGATTTTTCTAACAGCTCAATGGCGACGATTCGCGCGCAAGATGTACGTGCTGTCGCCGATCAAATAAAAGAAGGAGTATGGGTGGTCGGGAATGTTGGCTGGGACCAATTCTATTTCTCTGGCACCGACGACTGGGATAAGTCCCAATACACCAACGCTTTAAACCACCCGGGTTTTAGTGCTGAAGCCATCGATGAATTAATAAAAATAATGGATGAAAAACAAGTCACCATTGCCGGTATAGCAGCGGATAGTTTAAGCACGGACTCAGGCCAAGGTGCGAAGGGTAGTGATGACAAGTGGAGCAACGGCTGGCCTGCCCATGTACGTTTATATCAGCGTGACATTGTTATTGTAGAGAACTTAGCAAATGTGTATAAATTGGCCGCCAAAGCTCAAGGCAGTTGCGCCCTGATGGTGGGTGCCCTTAAACATATTGGCGGTACAGGCGGACCTGCAAGAGTCATGGCGGTATGTAACTGATTTTAAAATAATTGCCTACTGCAACCCTTTTACTATAACAAAAACATGTAACTACAGAGTCAGGTCTTGCGTTTTACTCTAAAGGTAAGACCTGCTACTCCCTACCCAAAACTCTGCCTTAGTCTCTTAAGTATCTCAATACTCTTGTTCGCTGCGCTATGATCGTTTGCAACATAACCTGCAGTAATCACTCCTTCTTTCATAATACAAATGGCATCAATCAGCAGAGGATCTGTATTAGGCATATATTGAGTAATCATTTGGTGGATACTCGCCTTATGATGGCGGCAAGAAAGGGATACAGCGCTATTGGGATCGCTAAATTCTGCCGATGTATTGATGAAGAAACAGCCTCGAAACTTGCCAAGTTTAGGATCAGTGCCATCAATCCAACTTGCTAATGCTGCAAATAACTGAGGGACTATATTTTCCTCTGCCTCAGCTTTTTGCAGCTGCTCTTCTAACCACTCAATAAATATCACATGCCGCTGCTCAAGTGTCGCCAGTATTAATGCCTCTTTACTTGCAAAGTGACTATAGAGCGTCTTTTTTGCCACGCCTGATACTTTAAGTATCTCGTTGATACCGATCGAATTTACGCCATATCGATAGAAAAGGTCTAGAGCAGTGTCGATTAATAGTTGTCGTTTTTGATTCATGCATTCCCCTTGTTAATTACTATATTGACAAGTGTAGACCAAATTGTCTACCATCAAACCAATAGACAGGTCTGTCTACCATCAGCAATCATAAGGATCCCTATGAACAAATTTATACAACCAGTTATCGCTGGACTTGGCGCTGCAATTGCTATTGCTTTACTCGCATACTTAGACACAGCCTTACCACATATCGCACTGATTATGGCACCCTTTGGGGCGACAGCCGTACTTGTTTTCGGATTGCCTAATAGTCCTTTAGCACAACCGAAAAACGTCATTTTTGGGCATTTGATTACGGCCTTCATCGGTTTGTTTTTTGTACATTTTATAGGTGTAACGCCGTTAACTTTAGGTTTAGCGACAGGCTTAGGTGTCACCGCAATGTTGGTGTCAAAAACAACCCATCCACCGGCGGGCGCTAACCCTTTGCTGATTATGCTTGCAGGTCACAGTTTGAGTTGGTTTTTCTTGGTGACACCCGTTCTCATCGGTGCTGTCGTCATAGCTCTAGCTGGAAAAGGCCTTCAAATACTGCAAAAGCGACGTGTTTGACTATACAAGGGCGAAGAAAATTCTTTTTATCTACACAAAGTAAAGTTTGTAGCGATGAGAGGAATGTCAAAGGGCTTAATCTTTTAGATCATAGATTTCAGCGGTCGTTCGACTGCGCCACGTGTATTTTTTTCGCAAAGCTTCAACCCTAACAAATACAACATGGTAGGCTATTTTTTGACGACTATTGTTTTAGTGATACAATTCGTTAACGAGTAGTCTTTTTTATATAATAGCGACACCCTAAAGAAAAAGATTTCACATTCTCCCTACCAAGAATATACGTATGACATCTGATTCGCTAGAACCCGCATCTACAGAGTCGATTACATTAGGCCTCTTTATTGGAGAAGTTATTAACGCGTCCTCTGAAGAAATGGTTTATGCAGTACTTGCAAAAAATCTAAACTCTCTGATACCAAACGATCGCTCTAGCGTGACGCTTCTTAATGAAGAAAAAAACATGTTGGAAGTCTTTTCTCTAGCAGGCGCGGAGGGAGTACTACCTATCGGTAAATATTTGCCGATTGAAACCACTTTTACTGGGCAGGCTTTCCTTCAACAAGAAAGCCTATCAAATGTTGTTGATTCAAAGACAAACACCATCGATGGGAAAAAGCTCTATGAGGAGGGTATGTGCTGTATTCTCAATGCTCCCATCATAATACATGGGCATTCTATAGGATCCATAAACACAGCCACATCAAACCCAAAAGCTTTTAACTCCGATTCTTTATCACTAATACAACTAATAAGTCGTCTCGTCTCGTCACACATAGAGCGTCAAAGGTTGCTAGTAGATAGAGAACAGGCACTCGACAAATATAAATCATATTCAGCGCAACTTGAAAACCTAAATAGACTTTCACAGCAGCTCTCTACTATTAACTCAGTGGATGACGTAATGCTAGTTTGTGAAAGTGTTGTCCAAAGTATTATGCCTGCTCAGCGGGTGAGCTATGCGGTTTATCAACCAGATGAAGACACATTTAAGGTAACAGTGATATCTGGCGAGACACATAAAAAATTACGCACAGTTAAGGCCAAAGGCAGTGAACTTGAACGGGTGCTTCTGGAAGGCAAACCTATTTATATACCGGATTTTAATTTAAAAGCCAGTGCTGAGCATAAATTGTTGTATAAAATGGGGATGAGAAGATCCGTCAGTATTCCTATTAAAGTAAATGGCACAATCGTAGGTATTTTAAGTGGGGCTTCTAAAACCGCTGTTAAAAATGACGACAGCATGGTTCAAGTATTAGGAGCGATGGGAGGAATTATTAGTGGGACAATGGAGAGAATTAAGGCAAATGATAAGCTAAGTTACCGAGCTAATTACGATATGCTCACTAACTTGCCAAATCGCCACATGTTTTATGATCAATTGTACAGCTTATGTAACGACCCTATATCGCCCACTTTTTCGATCTTGTTTATCGATTTGGATCGATTCAAGGAAGTCAATGACTCACTCGGTCACCAAGCTGGAGATGACTTGCTATGTGCTGCTACAAAAAGAATCTCTAGAGTCACTCGCAAAGGGGATCTGGTTGCGCGAATTGGAGGTGATGAATTTGTCGTCTTGATTGAGAACAGTTCTGTATCGCTGACCAGAAAGACAGCGGATAGAATTATCCATTCCCTTTCATTACCTTTCCAAATAGGAGGCGAGACCATTTCAATAGGAGCCAGTATTGGAATGAGTGTATCTTCCAAAAACCTATCCAACGCTGATGACATGATAAAACAAGCAGACAAAGCTATGTATAAAGTAAAGTTTACGGGAGGAGGAAGTTATTGCTAACAGCTCAATTGGTTTTTTCTACGCGGCGCGCTATTGCTACGCAGGAAATTTAACGAACCATGCAAAGTGACTAAAGGCTTAGTGACATTCATTTATCTAAGACAAAACCAGCCCCCATGATGCTTGAGGCTTTCGTTAAGTAAATTTAGCTAAACGTTAGTGGACCGGTCGGGCGCTCTCCATTGAACGGTTTAATTTCACAATTGCGCATTTCGAACCCTGCTAATGCCTTAAAAACATTGCCGTGACCCACGATGGCAATTGAGCGATCTTGCATACTTGCTATCAGTTTGGCAAATGTATCAATGCGTTTTCGGAACAAATTGTGGGGTTCAACCGGCACCCCATCCTTATTTTTTGCACCTTGGTACCACCACTGCTCTGACAATCCATCAAATGATAATTCCGGAAACTTCTGTCGCAGGACTACTGGAGACATCCCGACATCACAACTGTGAGTTAACAGTTCACGATGATCAGGAATAACCGTGATCGGCGCTATCCCGTTAAAAATGAGTTTTGCACTCTGAATTGCGCGGGTCAGCGGTGTGACCAATACCTGTTAATACCAAGGTCTGCAATTTTCACCCGCGCTTGACGCGCCTGTTCACAGCCAAGCGCTGTTAGCGGTGCATTCCAAACCATTGGGTCTGGACCTCCCTTGATATGAGCTTTGTTGAATTCAGACTGGCCGTGACGGATCAGGTAGATAGGCATAGTATTCCTTATATAATGAATAGGCGTGATAAAAATTTACATCAGTAATACCCAGCACAGAGGTACGCTCTCTCCCAAAAAAGGTATGCATTCTCATGGATAGATGATGGCTAACGACTCTAAGAGAGCTGCTAGCATAACTAGCGCCTACCAGAAAGCCCACAGAAAATCGGGTACGCCTTTTCTCAGTTTACTTATCTATAAATCTCTCATCATTAAAATCAATGAGTATCATATTAACTATCAATTATTTTCTGTGGATGATTTTGTTGATACTAGCTGCAACACCAGTAACTTAAGTAAATCATTAGGGACTAATATGAAAGCAGCATACATAAATCAGTACGGTAGCGTAGAAAACTTAATCATTGGCGATGTAGCTAAACCTCGTATTACATCAATGCAGGTATTAATAGAGGTTAAGGCGGCGGGGGTTAACCCTGTAGATTTTCACATCCGAAATGGCATATTAAAAGATTCTGGTGCTCATCAATTACCGCTAGTGCTAGGCTGGGATGCAGCAGGCATTGTCAGTGAAGTGGGCCAGCAAGTAACGGATTTTAAACCCGGTGATGCGGTATATGTATATGCACCGTTGACAACGCAAGGTAGCCAGGCTGAGTATTTGGCTGTTGATGCCAATGTTGTAGCGCATAAACCTGCATCACTTAGCTTTATACAAAGCGCGGCAGTACCTTTAGCAGCCTTAACGGCACTTCAAGCCTTAACAACACATGGTAAGTTAAAAAAACAGCAAAAGGTGCTGATACATAATGCATCCGGTGGAGTAGGTAACTTTGCCGTACAAATAGCAAAACACTTAGGTGCCTATGTAATAGCAACAGGCTCCAAAGCTAAACAAGATTTCATCATGAGTTTTGGTGCGGATGAATTTATTGATTACAAGCAGGATGATTTTGAACAGCATGTCTCTGAAATTGACTTAGTATTTGCAGCAGTTGGGGGAAATAATATTGTCGAGCGCTCTCTTGATGTCATAAAAGAAAATGGTCGATTAATTTCATTGTTGGACGAAATCGACGAGAAAAAAGCACAGTCACGAAATATTTATTATACTCGGATGATGGTGGAACCCTCCCAAA
>Ga0105354_1001706_pt1 | contig 13475 bp, 17 predicted proteins | sample GOMGulsemesocosm_FD_83658 | JGI IMG/M metagenome (GOLD analysis project Ga0105354, IMG submission 83658) | Methane-oxidizing microbial communities from mesocosms in the Gulf of Mexico - GOM9B Gulf of Mexico | ecosystem: Environmental > Aquatic > Marine > Cold seeps | place: USA: Gulf of America...
TAATGATTAAGTTTATTGCCTGAAAAAGTCAACACTATACACCTTTGCCCACCGGTAAATTATAAAAATCTGGCCGGGCAGCTGGATCCTGGAACATATTCGAGTGCACAGTGCTTAGCAACTAATGCCCTGTGCAGAGCTAGCTCATCGCAACCTTTATGCAGGTGCTGTGCAATAGGCTTCCCCATTACACCAAGACCAATTATTCCCGTTTGCATACTTCACCTCACTTCTAAAAGACTATTTACCACTAAGTTTTAATTCCTTTTAAATCTTAATAAGCAAGGCTATCGACAACAAGATACCATTCGGAAATCCTCAGTTCTCGAAATGAGACGGCATCAAGACAAAAAATTAAATGCAAATAAATCAATATGATACTGCCATGAAATTCAACAGAACCACTCCTTCGAACTAACGCAACTGAAATAAATAACCTGGTTAAAGAACTGAAAACCCAGCCTGTCTTTAAATTCAGAATGGCTCAGCTCGAAGCGAGGGAGAGGGACAAGGAGTGAGGCGTGAGGCGTGAGGCGTGAGGCGATGACCTTGAGCAAAAAATTAGCGCAGTAGCGAGTATAGTAAGAATTAGTTATTGGATATTTTGGATATATTTTTGAGGTTTTGAGGTTTTGAGTTTTGAGTTTTGAGTTTTGAGTTTTGAGTTTTGAGTTTTGAGTTTTGAGTACTAAATATAATACGCAGAGGGTAGAGGCGGAAAAAATTGTCTGGAACAATTTTTCACAGCTTTAGCTGGCCGAAGGCTGAATACATGGATGTATTCATGAATCGAACCGGTTTGATGAACGCACAGAGAAAGACATACAGGGAACTGAACTTAGAATCGGAGGACCATCTAGAATAAAGAGATGGTGCCCGGAGGCGGAATCGAACCACCGACACGAGGATTTTCAATCCTCTGCTCTACCGACTGAGCTATCCGGGCAATACTGCTTAAATGCGGCGCATATTAAACAATGAAGCAGGTTTTCAGTCAAGAACATTTCAATAATAATTTTCTTTTTTTGCATTTCGATCCTTAACTAACACATTAAGCTATAGTTATTGCTGCTCCCTAATGCAAAGTTGCGGCGAGTTAGTTAATATCTTCTACTCACTTTTTAATTGCCTTTGCTGGTTTCAAACAATTGATTTTTATCGGAGTTAACAGGGGAATCTGTATTGTTGCGCTTTACTAAAAAGACTAAAAAGGACAGCGGCAGAGTCTGCCTGCACGTATCCGCTGAAGGTACCGCTATTGCAGTCAGTAAGCTCAATGGCGCTAACCTAGAGTTGCAGCACTGTGAGTTTTTTAACGCTTTAAAACTCGCCGACAACCCGGACTCATTAAAAGACTTTATCGCCGATAACAAATTAACCGGCGCTAACTGCTCGCTGATTTTATCTGCACATGAATACCAGATGTTGTTGACTGAAGCGCCTCAGGTTGCCCCGCAAGAGATGTGCGATGCACTGTGGTGGCGAGTAAAAGATCTGGTCGCTTTTGACTTGGATAACGCCGAGCTTGACTATCTGGAACTACCGGAAGACAGCGACAAAAATCAAGGAAAAAAGCTGTATGCGGTGGTTGCCGATAAATCCAAAATTGCGGCCAAAATTGCCTGGGCTGAATCTTTAGATTTGGTACCTGTGACAGTAGAAATTCCCGAAACGGCAATCTTGCATTTAGTCTCTGATCTGTGCAGCGATATCGTCGGCACTTCAGTGCTGTTTTTAGATGCGGAGCAAAGCTTACTGATGCTCATGTCTGAAACTAAGATGTACCTGTCACGCACGCTCAAGTATAACTATCTGCACAGAATGGAAGCGCTGGTGTTAGATTTACAGCGCTCGATGGACTATTACGAGAGCCAAATGGGCAAGCCCCCCTGTCGAAAAGTCATAGTATTACCCCAGCAGAGCGATGACACTGCCATTATGCAAAATTTAGCAGAAAACATCGGGGTAGCCATAGAAACTGTCGATATCAATGACTTGATTAATGCCGACGGGGCTCTGACTATTGAGCTGCAACAGCATTGTCTGGTTGCCATATCCGGTGCGTTACGTTTGGATCAAAAGGTAAAAAAATGAAACAAAGGATTAATCTATTACCGCTAAAACCCAAACCAGTTCGCAACTGGCTTTCATTTAAAAACTTGCTAACGCTGTTATCGGTACTTTTTATTAGCAGCTCACTAGCGGGGCTAGGGATGTGGTTGGATGCTGGTAATTTACAATCGCAAACCGCCGGTTTTAAAGTAGAGAATCTGAGTTTGCAAAATAATCTGATGCAATTAAAAACCCAACAGGCGGCGCGCCAGGTACCCAGAGAGCTGGAACAGGAGTTGAACCAATTGCGCCAACAAGTACTGGCCATGCAACAAATGCAGGCGCAGACAGATGATTTCAGCGCGACAAAGCACAGTGGTTTTTCGCAAACGTTGACTAAATTGCACAACAGCATGCCAGCCAAATCACAATTGCACAGCTTTAAGATAGGCCCGCAGAATAATCTAGTCTATCTGCGCGGCAGTGCCGACAGAGCCCGGGATTTACCCTTAATCGTTAAAAATTTACGGGCCGGGCAATTGCTGGAAAATCTTAACATTGAAAAGCTGCGCACACAGCGCAGTGGCGACTCTCATACCTTTGAGTTGTTGGCGACCAGTGGGGGGGATAGCGAGTGAATAGTGCACAGATTTCCGCCCACTACGAAGCCCTTAGCACCCGGGAAAAAGTGCTTATTTTCGCCTCCAGCAGTGCCCTGATAGTAGCCTTGATGTTTTTGCTGCTGCTAGAGCCGCAGTATCTGGCCAGAGCACAGGCGGTGGAAAACTTTTCGCGCTCCAGTGCTATAGTCCAGGACAATCAGCGCCAGAGCGAGCAATTACAACAAGTGTTAGCCATGGACCCAACGGCTTCAATACGCGAGCAACTAACACAGCTGCAGAGCCAGCAGAGCCTGTTAAGCCAGTCAATCGACGACAGCAAGGTTGCAGTGCTCACGCCCGTTGAATTAACAGAATTTCTGGCCATTATTTTGCAATCTGCACACTCTCTCAGGGTCGAAGATTTCCAGTTAGTGTCTGAAGTCTTTAGCGCTGAGGAAGCGGAAGAGCAGAGCAGTTTTTTAATTAAACAAAAAATTGTTCTGCAATTACAAGGCGATAAGAAAGGCATCGATAAATATCTGCAATTTCTTGAGCAGGGGCCAGTGACTATATACTGGGACAACATCACTTACCAAAGCCTCGCCGGGGGTGATGCTAGCATCAACTTGCAACTGCACTTATTTTCCGCCAGAGAATAGCCTGCAACTGTCCCGGTTGGGTCAGCAGATGACAGCGATAAACCAATAATAAAATTTTAAGAGGAAGTTTCATGGCAGCACCGAAAGTCAAAGTCAGAATCGGTGATCTATTAGTGCAGAACGCTGTTATTACCGAACAGCAGTTGATGTCGGCGCTTGCTCGTCAAAAAGAAACTCATCAAAAGTTGGGCAAAACTTTAGTGCTACTGGGCTATGTACCAGAAGAGCAATTTCTCAACTTTCTCGCCCAACAGTTAAAAATCCCGATGGTGGATATCAGCAGGTACAACTTTAATCACAACGATGTACTGCAACTTTCAGAAACACACGCGCGCAGATTTCGCTGTCTGATACTCAAGGAAGAGGCTGATTTTTTTCTGATTGGCATGACCGACCCGCTAGACATTGCCGCCTACGATGAAGTGCAACGACTGCTGCCTAAACCCATTGAGTTGGCGGTGGTAGCTGACAGTCAATTACCGGGGGTACTGGAACAGATCTACCGTCGCACCAGCGACATAGATGACTGGGCAGATCAGCTCAGCGATGAGATCGTTGAAGATACTTTTAATACCACCCGTTTATCTGAGACAGATGATGCCGATATCCCAGTGGTGCGACTACTAAAAAGCATCTTTGAAGACGCCGTCACTGTAGGGGCTTCAGATATCCACATTGAACCGGATGAAAATGTACTGCGGATTCGCCAGCGGGTTGATGGCCTGCTACAAGAGCACGTGATGAAAGATGCACGTATCGCACCGGCCCTTATCTTGCGCCTTAAATTAATGGCCGAATTGAATATTTCAGAAAAGCGCCTGCCTCAGGACGGTCGCTTTAACATTACCGTAAAGGGTCACAGTATCGACGTACGCATGTCGACTATGCCGATTCAAAACGGCGAGTCTGTGGTGATGCGCCTACTCGATCAGACCGACGGCATGATCGAGCTGGACAAGGTAGGCCTCCCCGACAGAATGAAAAATAGACTGCGCAAGCTGATCAGGGATCCACATGGCTTGCTGCTCGTCACAGGCCCCACCGGCAGCGGCAAAACCACCACTTTATACGGCGCCTTAAATGAGTTAAATGTCGCCGAGAAAAAAATACTGACCGTCGAAGACCCGGTTGAATACCGACTGCCGCGCATTAATCAAATTCAAGTGCACCCTAAGATAGGCTTAGATTTCGCCACTGTGCTGCGCTCTTGCCTACGTCAGGATCCGGATATCCTGCTGGTCGGGGAAATACGCGACCTGGAAACGGCTGAGATCGCCCTGCGCGCTTCTATGACAGGTCACTTTGTGCTTTCCAGCTTACACACTAACGATGCTATCTCCAGCGCCATGCGCCTTATCGATATCGGCATCGAAGGCTATTTAGTGGCCGCGGCGCTGCGCGGGGTACTGGCACAGCGGTTAGTACGTAAAGTCTGTGAACACTGTAAAACGGATTATCTGCCCACTCCTCAGGAGCAGGCATGGCTGCAGGTTAAATGCCAGGATCAGAGCACAGCCAATGGCACTTTCAAGCACGGCAGCGGCTGCACCAGTTGCAACAACACCGGCTACACCGGTCGCGTCGGTATCTTTGAGTTGCTGGAAATCAACGAAACAATGGCCGATGCCCTGCGCGCCAATGACAGCGGTGCTTTTGCACACGCAACTATTGCCAGTGACAGCTACCAACCGCTGGTGTTTAGCGCCCTGGAAAAAGCTGCGGCGGGCATCACCAGTTTAGAGGAAGTATTCAGGGTCACTGAACAGCTCGAAGAGCTGGGGGATTCTGACTAATGCCCCTCTATTCCTATGTCGGCCGTCACGTCGATGGCTCTAAAGCGACCGGCAGCATTGAAGCTGCAACCTCTGAAGCGGTCGCCAGCCAGTTACAGCAGCAGTCAATTATTGTGCTGCGCATTCAAATAGCCGAGCACAACTCCGGCACTCAGACTCAACGCCAAGTTAAGCTGTCTATGTTAGAGCGAGTCAGTTTGGACGAAGTGATTATGCTCTCTCGTCAGCTCGCCAGCCTAACCCGTGCAGGGGTTCCGATCATAGCGGCCTTAAGAGGCCTGTCGGATACAGTTAACAACCCACTAGTGACCAGCAGCTTAAGCGGTGTTGCCGACAATCTGGAAAAGGGACAGGAGCTATCGGTGGCGCTCAGTCAGTACCCTAAATTGTTTTCTAACCTCTACGTGAGCATGGTGCGAATTGGCGAGAATACTGGCCGTATCGACCAGGCCTTTAGTCAAATGTCCAGTTATCTGAATCTGGAGCGGCAAACAATCCGCAACCTAAAGCAGGCGACACGCTACCCAATGTTTGTAATGGGAGCGATTGTAGTGTTAATCACTGTGGTCAATCTGTTTGTGATCCCCAACTTTAAAGATGTCTTTGACAGCATAGGCGGCCAACTCCCCTGGCAGACGATTCTTTTAATCAACATCTCGGATTTTGCCCTGGCTTTCTGGCCCTATGTTTTGGCCCTGCTGCTGTTAGCGCTGTTATCGTTTAGCCATTGGAAGAACAGTCCGACGGGTAAATATCACTGGGATAAGTTTAAATTTAGCATTCCGCTGGTCGGCAGCATTTTCTACCGTGCTGTACTGGCGCGCTTTGCCCGCACATTTAGTGTCGTTTTAGGCGCGGGCATGCCGATAGAACAGGGCTTAGGGGTAGTGGCCAGAGCAGTCGACAATGATTATGTCGGCGCCAAAATTGATCAGATGAGAGTAGCGATAGAGCGCGGCGAAGGCTTTAGCAGCGCCGCTCGGCGCACTTCCATGTTCAGCCCGCTGGTGATGCAGATGCTGGCAGTCGGTGAAGAAACCGGCCGCGTTGACGAAATGCTCGCAGAAGTTGCTGATTTTTATGAAGAAGAAGTAGAATACAAATTACAGGGACTGTCCAGCGCTATAGAGCCGATCTTAATCGTGATCGTCGCCTCTATGGTGCTCGTGTTGGCACTGGGAGTATTTCTGCCACTGTGGGATTTAAGTGCCGCAGTAAACCGCTAACTGAGAAATACGGCAAAAAACCACTAAGCCAATGTTTAACTGATAGAAATCTGGACTATGCTATAACTCTAGAGAGCTGTAATTGATCATTATTGGGAATTATTTGAGCAAAAATAGTTCCAATATTTCAACAATAGGCCATAGTAGCCTAGAATTAACTATATTTTGTAACAATATCAATGGCTAGCTAAATGTCATTGGTGCCTGGAGCATACAGAGCAATCCGCGACCTCGGATTCCAGTACTGCTAAACGCGCTTTAAAAAGAACAAGAACTGAGAGAGATGAAGTTATGAGACAGCAACAATCTGGTTTTACAATTATAGAATTAATCGTCGTCATCGCCCTTTTAGGTATTTTGGCAGCCGTGGCACTGCCAAGGTTTATCGATATATCCTCTGACGCTCATAAAGCGACAGTGCAGGGAACTGCCGGTGGTTTTGCCTCAGGTATTGCGCTGGCGAAGGCCCAGGCGATAGCGCAAAACATTAACAAAGGCAAACCTATGTCATTTGATGGTACTCCGCTGTACCTCAACGGCTCTAAACTTCCGGTTGCCAGCTCTAGCGCTAAACCTTCTGCGGCGGGCTGCGTAGAAGTATGGAATGCTGTACTGCAGGCAAATGCCCCGACAGTGTCTACCTCAGATGGCGCCGCCTATAAAGTTAGCTACACAAAGCCAGTGTGTGAATATCACTACAACAAAGGTGGCAGCGGCAACGTGAAAATAGAGTACTCACAACAAACCGGCTTTGTCATTCCCACTCTTTAATCAGGGTGTGAGCGCCATTGATGAGCAAAGGACAAAGCGGTTTCACCTTAATTGAATTGATTGCAGTCATGTTATTGATTGGTATCTTATCAACTGTCGCTTTCTCTCGCTTTGCAGACACAGGCCTGTATCAGCAGGCCCTGTTTATTGACAAGCTGCAAGCTTATCTGAGGCTGACCCAGCAAATAGCCATGGCACAGACAATGGCAGCTGACAAGCAAGATAAGCGAGCCGAAATAGCTGCGAGTTTCAATTTAAGGCAACTGGCGCAGTCACAGTGGCAGGTGACGATCATCAACAGCAGCGGCGAGCGACAATACCAGCTGCAAAACGATGCACTATTATTGATTAATCAAAAGATATTGGCCCAGGGCACACACTTTAGCTTAGGTTTTGACGCACAAGGTGACCTAATAGCCAGTAACTTCCCCAAACCTTTTACAGTGACACAGAGCATTTCCCTGGCCACAGGCAGCCAGGCGTTTTGTATCGCTCCTACAGGATTTAGCTATGAAGGCTCGTGTATCTGAATCCGGTTTCACCTTAATAGAATCCATCTTTACTATTGTTATCATAGCGATAGCTATGACCGCTCTGGTTGCTGTTTGGTCGAATGCAGTAGTGCACAGCGCCGACCCTTTCTGGCAAGCTAAAAGCGCCTCTTTGGGGCGCATATACCAACAGCAGATTGCCGCGCAAAGGTACGACGAGTTAGCTTGCGCCCCACGAGAGTTAAAGTGCAGCGCGAGTCTGGGACCTGAGAGAGAATCGCGCGGAGAATTTGATGATGTAGATGACTATCACAACTTGTTGGAACAGGCCAGCGATGCCCTGGGGCAACCAATAGCGGATTATGATAATTACCAAATTAGCGTTCAAATCAGCTACGCCGGTGACGATTTCGACCAGACTTCGCAGCGCTTAAAAAAGATCAGTATCGAAATTACCACTCCCCAAGGCGAGATCCAGCAGTTTGTCAGTTACCGGGGGAATTATTAATGCCCGACTCCCTAAAGCAGCTTTCAAGGCGCGACAGACAACAAGGTTTCACCTTAGTTGAGCTAGTTCTGTTGATGATCATGACCGGGATTATCACCCTCGACAGCACCCAGTTTACTGTCCGCAACCGGGGAAATTATTAATGCAGCGCTCGCTGAAGAATCGCCCAACGCGCAGACAACAAGGGTTTACCTTAGTTGAACTGATTTTGGTGATGGTCATAACCGGGATTATCGCTGTAGGCAGCACCCAGTTTATCGTCAACTCAGTGCGTGGTTTGAACGATCTGACCCGTCGCGATGTGATGGCCAACAGCTTGCGTACCAGCATCGATAAAATTCAGCGTCAGCTAAGTCGCAGCGCAGCAACTTCGGTGCGTATCCGGCGCAACGACAATGCCCAGTGCCTGGAGCTATTACCTATCCGGGAACAGGCGTTTTACACTCAGGCACCGATTGCCAGCAGCGGTACGACCATTCAGGTACTCGGCCTGAGCGCGGATGTCACCACTATGCGAGCGTTAATAGGCGCTAGCGATGCCAATCTATACACTGCACCGAACAACGCCAGCGGTGCACTATCCAGCGTCATTGTCGAGCAGAGTAATACTGCACAGTCACACCTAAAGCAACTGCGCCTGGCAAGCAGACATCAATTTAGTCGGGGTTCAGCAGAGCAGATAATCAACTTTGTCAGCAGTGCGGTTAGCTACTGCCTGGAGGCGGGGAATTTATACAGGTACACCGATTATGCTATACACAAGCTACAGCCGATGCCCGACAGCTTACCGACTAATGAGCCGCACAAAGTTCTGCTGGCGCAAAACTTACTCGACAGCTCCAGCTTCAGTCACCATCTTCAGACGCGCACTGTTAACATCCAGCTGACAGTCGCTGTAGAAAACGAACAGCTGAGTATCAATCAACAATTGTGGTTAGCAGATGAATAACGCGATCGGCGCAGCTGTCCTACCCCCCTCCTCTAAGCAGCGGGGGCTGGGGCTGATATCGGCAATTTTTGTGATTACGGTAATGGCGCTACTGGCTAGCGGTGTGGCGAGTTTAGTGGCTAACTCGGCCAATATTCACAGCTGGCAAATGCTCTCGATGCGCGCGCAAAGCGCCGCTGCGTCGGGGTTGGAAATTAAATTAGCGGCGCTTGCCGAGCAGAGAAACTGTGCTGCCGAGAGCACCAAGTACTCGTATGATACCCCAGGCCTGTACCAGTGCAGCGCTGTTGTCAGCTGCACTAGCGTGAAACATCAGAGTAAGGTTTTCATTACCTTAGACAGCCGTGGTAGCTGCGGGGTCGGCCTGGAAACGGCAGAAAGAACCATCCAAAAGCGCATTCTTAAATCGCAGTAAAATGCACTTTTATTCAGGGGCCTTAGATACCGTACTGCTCGCGGTATTTAGCCATTGCTGTCAGCTGCGTCTCATGCCCGCCTATTTCCTTCAGGTATTGCATGATGTGGGTCATATCGACAATGCTGATCACCGGCATTTTGTAGTCGCGCTCAACTTCCTGGATGGCCGATAGTTCGGCTTTACCTTTCTCCATTCTGTTCACTGCGATAACAGTGGCTGCTGGCGTTGCTCCGGCCTGTTCAATAATCGCCATTACTTCACGAATGGCAGTGCCTGCAGTAATCACATCATCGATGATCACTACTCGCCCTTGAAGGGGGGACCCTACCAGTGAGCCACCTTCACCGTGGCTTTTAGCTTCTTTGCGATTAAAGACATAGGGGACGTCTTTTTGGAAATCATTGGCCAGCGACACAGCGGCGGCGGCGACCAGTGGGATTCCCTTGTATGCAGGGCCAAATAAAATGTCGTATGTCAGTTTCGCATCTTCCAGCGCCGCGGCGTAAAAACCGCCAAGTCTAGCCAGGGATAAACCCGTATTGAATAATCCTGAGTTAAAGAAATAGGGGCTGACACGGCCGGATTTAAGTTCGAACTCTCCAAAACAAAGTACATTTTGTTCGATGGCGAATTTAATAAATTCTCTTTGGTATTGTTGCATGTCGGTCAAATCCCTCGTTGGTCTCTAAGTGCGCATATTCTACACTAGGAGCAAGGCCTGCTGAACGATAAATAAAACTATAATTTTGCCCCTTTCGTCAATAATAGTGCCGCTGTTGGCTAAATCCTTAAATTGACAAAAAAAATCCCGGATATAGGGCTATAATCTATTCAGGGACCCGCTTAGAACGCTCAATAATAATACTCGATGGTTAAAACTGACGCGTTCAGCAAATATTTATCTAAGAGAATTTCAATTTATACCGCTAGGTTATACAATTAGCAGGCTTTTTAGCTAAACTACACTTGTTCTTAATAAAATAAGCTGTAGCATCACCATCTTTTTTAATCGCTTACACTGAGCACAGCATCAAGTAGGGAAATTATCATATGCGCGTTATCTCATTCAATGCCCAAGGTATTGAACAGGCTACAGACAGGGGACTTTTTACTTGGTTAGCTGAACAAGATGCGGATGTGATTTGCCTGCAAGACCTGCGAGCAAAAGAATATCAACTAGACGACGACAGGTATCACTTGGAAGGGTATTACCCATACTTTTTCGACGCCTTTGAAGACGGCTACTCCGGCGTCGCAATCTACACCCGGCACTTACCTAAAGCGATCATGACTGGCATGGGTTTTGAGCTCTGCGATTACGAGGGGCGCTTTATTCAGGCGGACTTCGAAAACGTCAGCATCTCATCGTTACTCGTGCCATCGGGATTAAAAAATGATGCGGCGCAGAGCATTAAAGACCAGTTTATGGAACACTTGCTGGCGCACTTTAAAAAGACCCAGCGCAAGCGCCGCGACTTTATCTTTTGCGGCACATTAAATACCGCGCACCGCACCGCCGATATTTCCAATTGGTATGTCAGTCAGAGTATCTCCGGGTTTTTACCCAGCGAGCGCGCCTGGATGGAAGAAGTAATAGGTGAGCTAGGCTATATAGACGCTTTCAGAGAAATCAACAAAGCGGATCGCCAATACACTTGGTGGCCCGATTACAACCGCGCCCGCAAGCTCAACGAAGGCGCCAGACTTGACTATCAGCTGAGCACCGCCAATATTCAAGAGACCATCAACGATGGCTACATCGCCAAAGAGCAGATTTTTTCCGAGTTCGCACCGCTGGTTATGGACTACGACATAGATTTATAAGCAACCGACCAAAAAAAAGACGCTAAACGCGTCTTTTTTATTACCTAAAATCCACAGCGCGATACTCGCTACTTCCGTCTTCCGTCTTCCAACTTACTACTTACTACTTATTAAGCGCTTCCTTCTGCGCCGCACCAATCGCCTGGATTCCCTGACGGGCCAGTTTCAGCATCTGGTTCAATTCTTCTTCAGTGTACGGCTCACCTTCTGCTGTTCCCTGAATTTCAATGAAGCCACCGCTGGCGGTCATGATCACATTCATATCTGTTTCAGCTTCAGAGTCTTCTGCGTAATCTAAATCTAAAACCGCTTCACCGTTATAGATGCCGACCGAGATCGCCGCGATCATATGCTTTAACGGGTCGCCCTTGATGGCGCCGTGCTTATCTTTTTTCAAGAAGCTGATTGCATCAACCAGTGCCACACAGGCACCTGTGATAGAAGCGGTACGGGTACCACCATCGGCTTGCAGTACATCGCAATCAATTGTGATGGTATTTTCACCGAGCTTTTTTAAATCCAGTGCAGCACGCAGCGAGCGCCCTATAAGGCGCTGGATTTCAACCGTGCGACCGGTCTGTTTGCCACGACTGGCTTCGCGACCATTGCGGGTATTAGTAGAGCGAGGCAACATGCCGTATTCAGCAGTTACCCAACCGCTGCCTGATCCGCGTAAAAAACGTGGTACACCGCGCTCAACACTGGCTGTACAAAGCACTTTGGTATCGCCAAATTCAACCAGCACTGACCCTTCTGCATGCTTGGTAAAGTTGCGGGTGAATTTAATCTCACGTAACTGATCAAGCTCACGACCACTGGGACGATGAGAGACAACACCGAGTTTTTGAAGTTGATCAGATATAGATTTGCTCATAAAAAAACCTTTAATTTAAAACTTAACAAGATAAAGCCAACCGCAGTGGCGACAGATAAACGCCTGCAAATTGTTGGATAAATCGGATTCTGGATCGATAGCATGGAGCTGCTAGCGCCATACTGATAAACTGTGCGCACATTCTAATCGAGATTGAAGCATATGACACGTAGTATGACAGCATTTGCCCGACAAGAAGCACAACAGAGTTGGGGAGGCCTGGTTTGGGAGCTAAGATCGGTAAATCATCGCTATTTAGAGCCACATTTACGCATCCCCGAAAGCTTTCGTGAACTGGAGAGCGCCCTGCGCGAGCAGCTACGTAAAAAACTCAGTCGCGGCAAGATCGACTGCACCTTACGCTTTGAGATCGAAAAGAAGCAACAGGGCATTCAAATCGATGAGGGCCGCGCCCAACAGCTGATCAGCGCCGCCGAAAAGCTCGGAGCACTAACTGCCAACCCACAGCCGATCGACACTTTAGAAGTGCTGCGCTGGCCGGGGGTAATGATTGATGCCACACTGGACATGGATGTGGTTAAAAAGCTGGCACTGGAGCTATTTGCCAATGCCATCGAAGATCTCAATGCCGGACGCCAGCGCGAGGGCGTAGAGCTGGCAGCGTTGATCACCCAACGCCTAGATGCGATCAGCGCAGTGGTCAAGGATGTGCGCGAAAAAATGCCGAAAATCCTCCAGGGCCAGCGCGCGCTATTGCTAACCCGAGTGGCCGATCTGCAGCTGGAAATTGATCCGGTACGCATCGAGCAAGAAATTGCCCTGCTGGCACAAAAAGCCGATGTCGCCGAAGAAATGGACCGCCTGGATACCCACGTACAAGAAGTTCGGCGCATTTTGGAACAAAAAGGCGCCATAGGCCGACGTTTAGACTTTTTAATGCAAGAACTAAATCGCGAGGCCAACACTCTGTCTTCGAAAGCTATAGTGGTTGAAACCACGAATAGCGCGGTTGAACTTAAAGTTTTGATCGAGCAAATGCGCGAGCAGATCCAGAATATAGAGTAATGTTGTAGCGTATTATCACTTCTGCATCATCCCAAAAAAGCCTCTGATCTAGAGGCTTTTTTGTTCTTACAGCTTTCCCGCTGCCGTATTACTTGTAGCGGGCAGATCAACTTCGATCTTGCCTCTTGCCCCTTGAATAGACGCTGGAGCAAGGTAAGAGAGAATGAACAGTAATATTTTATCCCTATTCAAAATAGTGATATTTAAGTGTGACGGGGTAGCCGTACAGCGAATGTTGCAGCTATCTATAGATAAATATAACCACAGTTTACTCTTTGGCTA
>Ga0105354_1001708_pt1 | contig 13472 bp, 11 predicted proteins | sample GOMGulsemesocosm_FD_83658 | JGI IMG/M metagenome (GOLD analysis project Ga0105354, IMG submission 83658) | Methane-oxidizing microbial communities from mesocosms in the Gulf of Mexico - GOM9B Gulf of Mexico | ecosystem: Environmental > Aquatic > Marine > Cold seeps | place: USA: Gulf of America...
AGCTTAATGTATCCACACTAATTCTTTTTAATTATTAAACATTCCTTACTCTCGAAAGAGTTTGCAAAAGTACAATTAATAATTTGGTTAACAAAACTCTTTGAAAATGAATTTTTTAAAAGTAAGAAGAGTTACAAATGTAATGTGAATTTGTTAAATAAAAAAGGAGCATCAATTTGATGCTCCTTTTTGGAATTTATTTGCTACTAAAAGTATAAAGAGAAAAAACTCCCAAAAATTACTTACGCTTCATGGTGCCTCTAAATTGATAGAAAAATCGTTCGATAAGACGTAAATCTTCAGTGATAATATCAACAGTTCCTATCATTTCTTGTTTAAAATCTATGATATCTCCATAGGTAGTTGTTAATTTATTTTGAAGCGCTATATCAACAAAATAATTACCCTGACTGTCAGGAATATTTGAAATTGATTTGACCTTGCCAAGGAGCATACCGAATTCTGCTTCTGGATAATTTTGTAGTTTAATATTTGCTTGTTGCCCAATTTTTAATTTACCTGAGTTTAAAGAAGGTACTTTGGCTTTTATTATGTAGCCATTATGGTTTTTTGGAATGACAGTAAAGACTAAATCTCCAGTGTTTACAGTCTGATTTTCACTCCAGTAATTCATAAAAGAAACGTTTCCTTCAATTTTAGACATAAATGTATATTGTAGCTCCCAATTTTGGATACTCTTTTTTAATTGGTTAAATGATTGTATTACATTTTTTAATAATTTAATTTCATCCCTTGTATGGTTAATAGAGTTTTCTTTGATATTATTTGAAGAGCTACTTATTTGTTCTCTAGCCTGAGATATAGATGCGGTAATGTTTTTATAATTTCTTTGAGTTTGTAAAAAGTCTAATTGCTTATTTTCATATTCTTGAGCAGAAACCACTCCTTTATTGAATAGTAATTCATACCTTTTTAAATCTTTTTTCTTAAAAGATATTTCAGAAGTATAAATATCTTTTTGCGCTTCGAGAGTCATTAACCTATGTGATAGCTCAGAAGAAGTGGTTTTATTTTTTTTAGCTTGATATTGATATGGGTTTAAGTCTTTATTTAGTTTATATTGAATATAGTTATTCTCGAATAAAGCAAAATGAGTTTCTATGTCTCCAAGAAATAGCATTGGTATTTTGTCTAGTGGAAACGAAAAATTATGATTATTAACTTTTATGGTATCAATAATTTTTTTCAAGAAAAAAACATCTTTATAATTAGCAGTATTCTCAAGAATAGCCAAAGGAGTGTGTGTTGATATTTTATCATCATTGTTAACCAATATATGAGTTATTTTCCCACTTAATTTAGCATATTCTTTTTGAGGAGGAGTATTAGTGGTTAAGGTTGCAACACCTGTTATTATATCGGGATATTTTATAAACCATGTGATAAATAAAAAAAGCATAATTAAAACAAGAAATAACTGGCTTCCTCGTCTAATCATCCAATGAGGTACTTTATTTAAAACCTCTTGAACCTCCTCACTTCTTAATTCAATATTATCTAAGTTATTTGGCATAATCAATTTCCGAGTTCTAATTGGTTTTTAACTAAATGGTAATAGTTTCCTTTGTTGTTAATTAAGCTATCATGACTTCCAACCTCTGTAATTTTACCTTTATCTAAGACTACAATTTGATGAGCGTTCTTAACTGTACTGAGCCTATGTGCGATTACGACAACTGTTTTGTTTTCAAAAAAAGTATTTAGTTTTTCCATAATAACTTTTTCATTATTAGCATCTAAAGCAGAAGTTGCTTCGTCAAAAAATAAATAATCAGGATCTTTGTATACAGCACGTGCAATTAAAATCCGTTGTTTTTGACCAGTACTTAATCCAATTCCTTCCATACCAATCTTTGTGTTATAAGATAATGGAAGTGACTCTATAAAATCTTTAATATTTGCAACATCTATTGCATGAGCAAGTTTTTTCTTATTTACATAATCATCTTTTACTGCAATATTTCTAGCAATAGTATCGTTAAAAATGTATCCTTCTTGCATAACAACACCACATTTTTCTCTCCATGTATTTTGAGAAATATTGTGTAAATCAAAGCTCCCAATGTTTAATTGGCCATTATTAGGTTTGTAAAATTTTAATAATAATTTCATTAAGGTGGTTTTTCCACTTCCACTCACGCCAACAATGGCAGTTACCTTATTACTAGGAATATTGAAATTTAAGTTGTCTAAAATAAGTTGATTTGATCCTACATATTTAAATGAGATGTCCTTAAAATTGAAATCTAGATTATTAGGGATATCATTTATTTTTTGCTCAGAAGGAATTTCTTCATCATCTTTATTGTGTATTTCAGAAAGTCGCTCTAATGATATTTTTGCATCTTGCACCTCTCTCATAAAATTTATAAGTTGAGCAATAGGAGAATTCAATTGGCCTACTATGTAAGTAATAGCTAACATCATTCCCAGGGTAATATCACCCTCTATAACTAATTTAGCAGAGAGTACAGTTATTAAAATATTTTTAAGCTCATTTATGAACTGAGAACCTACATTCTGATATTGATTTAAAGTCAAGCCTTCTAAGGAAATTTTAAAAAGCCTTGCTTGTAAGTATTCCCAGCCCCAACGTTTTTGTTTTTCGGCATTATGTAATTTTATTTCTTGCATACCATTAATTAACTCTATAACCTTACTTTGCTCTTGGCTAACTTGAGAAAATCGTCTATAATCTAAATCTCTTCTTTTCTTTAAAAAAATAATAATCCATAAAAAATAAAAAACACTTCCTATGAAGAATATTCCAAAAATGGAAAGATTGTAATAGGCTAGGACAAAACTAAAAATGATAAGGTTTATCATAGAAAATAAAACACCTAGAGATGAAGTGGTTAGAATACTTTCTATTCGTTTGTGGTCATTAATTCTTTGTAAAATATCGCCTGTCATTCTAGTGTCAAAAAATGAAATAGGTAAATTCATTAATTTGATAAAGAAATCTGAAACTAAAGAAATATTTATGCGGGTACTTAAATGTAATAATATCCAACTTCTAATAATTTCTATTGCTGTTCTACCAATAAATAATGCTAATTGAGCAAAGAGTATTAAATAAATAAAATGAATATCACGAGTATTTATCCCTACATCAACAATACTCTGTGTTAAAAAGGGGAAAAGTAATTGTAGCAAACTGGCAGCTATAAGTCCTATTACTAATTGCCATAAAAAAGGTTTGTATTTAAGAACATATCTTGATAAAAAAGAAAAACCTAAAGAAGCTTCTTTTTCTTCAAAATTATTATTGTAAAACTTAGGACTGGGTTCTAATAATAAAGCAATACCTTCTTCTGTATGGTCACCAGCATTCTTGCCTATCCAATGTTCTATAAACTCATCTTTAGAATATGAAAGTCTGCCATGAGCAGGGTCAGATATGTAAAAGATGTCTTTTTTTATTTTATAAAGAACAACATAGTGGTTTTTATTCCAATGTAAAATGCAAGGTAAAGGGGCTTCTAATAGTTTGTTTAAACTAATTTTTATTCCGAGGCTTTTAAGTCCTATTTTTTCTGAAGCATCACTTAAGCCTGATAAACTACTTCCTGAACGAATTGTTTCACTAAGTGTACGCAACTCTTGTAAAGAAATTGTTTTACCATAATGCTTGGCTATAATTTTTAGACAAGTAGGCCCGCAATCTTTCTGATCGTATTGTTGGTAAAATGGAAACTTTAAACTCAAAATATTCTTTTTAATGTGCTTAGTGAAGCGATTATTTATCTTAGTAAAATTGTGATTTTGTAAAAAAATAATCAGCAAATATAAATGCTTTGCATTTAAAAAAACACAAAAACATGTGTTATTTATGAGTTAAAATTTAAGAAAACAACTTAATGTTAAAAAAAGGTTATTTATGTGTGTAAATTTTGTGTATTGAAAAAAGGACTATACATTTACACTTAGATTTGATGAAAATCATATTCCTTTTGGGGTAGTGAAAATAACTAAAATTTACTATAAACGACTTGATCAACCGATTTAAAATACTTTAAAGTTATTTTGTCATTTTCCATCAATCATAACTATTTAATAACAAATAAATTACAAAAAAAATGAAAAAAGTACCATTTTTCGCTAAATTTTTAGAGAGCCAAATTAGTAACGACGATGCAATCGTTGGAGGAGGACCATTCCAAACTATGAAATACCCATCTGATTCTGAAGATACTGGTTCAGGGGGTGGAGATGTGCAAACTATGAAATACCCATCTGACTCTGAAGATACTGGTTCAGGGGATGGAGATGTACATACTATGAAGTACCCATCTGATTCTGAAGATACTGGTGCTAATGAGTGGTAAGGAATTTTAAAATTTCAAACTACAACTATTAAAATGTAAAATAGAGTTTCTTAGGGAACTCTATTTTTTTTAAATATTATTATTGTGCCAATGAATACAGTTCTGTTACTTACATACAGTGAAGATTTTTATACTATTGATTTAGTAGGAAATGCATTAAAAGATCTTGGTTTAGATGCGATACGTGTTAATACGGACCATTACCCGGAACAAATCCCTATTGACATAAAGTTTAGTCAAAATTCAAATTCGATAAAATGGAATCTTGGTGGGAGAACAATACATAACCAAGACATTAGAGGAGTTTGGAATAGACGTATTTGGAGTCCGAAAATAGACCCTTCTATTTCTGAGGGATATAGAAATATATGTGTTCGAGAATCAAAACATATTTTCAAATCATTATTTCCTTTATTGAATAATGCTGTGTGGATGGATCCTGATCATGTTGTAGAGGCGGCATCCAATAAGTTACTTCAATTAAATATTGCAAGTCAAGTAGGTTTAACTATTCCTTCTACATTAGTTTCTAATAATCCTGATTCAGCAAAAGTATTTTACAATGAAAATAATGGTGGCCTCATTACAAAAATGGCACTCCCTACAGCATTTAGTATGAATCATACCGCTATGGCTATGCGTACACATGCAGTTAAGGAAGAGGATATAAATAACATGGATAACTTAAAACATTGTCCGATGATTTTTCAAGAAGAAATTAAAAAAGAAATTGAATTAAGAGTAGTTTACGTAAATGGTCATTTTTTTACTGGCGCCATAAACGCTTCAGGTTCAGTACACGGAAAGGTTGATTGGAGACTTTCGACAGGTGATGAAACATACTGGGAAGCATATGAGCTTCCAGAAAAAATAAAAAATAACATAACAAAATTAATGAATCAATTTCAGCTTACTTATGGCGCGCTTGATTTAATAAAAACAAAAGCTGGACAATATGTTTTCTTAGAGGTGAATCCAGTTGGAGAATGGGGGATGTTACAAAGAGATTTAAATTACCCTATCGCCGAAACTATTGCAAAAAGTTTACATAACAGAATAAATAAATAACAATGAATGTTCTTATAATTACTTATACAGGTGACAATAACTGCATAAAAACAGTAACAGAGTCTATAGAAGCTAAGGGAGGAAAGGTTTATCGATTTAATACAGATAAATATCCTACCCAATATATGATGAAAGCAGAGTTTAGTGCAGGTAAAACACCATCATTAAGATTGTCTGGGCCAAATTTTGATATTAACCTTTCGGAAGATATTGATGCTATTTGGTATAGAAGAATTAGAATAGGTGGAGAGTTTTCTCCTGATATGGATAGGCAATTGAGAATTCCATCAATAGCGGAGTCAAAGAGTACATTTTACGGAATGCTGAATAGTTTAGGTAAATTTACCTTTGATCCATTTACGAAAATGCGATATGCTGAAAATAAGCAAATGCAATTACAGCTTGCGCAACAAGTAGGTTTAGAAATACCAGAAACATTAATCACTAATGATGCAGATGCTGTAAAAGCGTTTTATAACAGGTTGAAAAAACCTTTAATTACAAAAATGCAACATGCATTTGCAGTTTATAGAGATGGTGATGAACAAGTTGTTTTTACCAATGAAATTGGAGAAAAAGACATGGATGATCTTGAAGGATTAAACATATGTCCTATGCAATTTCAAGAAAAAGTTGAGAAAAAATTAGAGCTTAGGATAACTGTTGTAGGAGATAAAGTTTTTGCTGCTGCAATAGATTCAAAATCTTTAAAAGGATCTGAATTAGACTGGAGACGTGAAGGCCATAACACCTTGCAAGCTTGGGTTCCTTATGAATTACCTGAAGATATTAAAAATAAATTGCTTCAGATGATGGAAATTCTCGGGCTTAATTATGGTGCAGCAGATATATTGCTTACTCCAGATGATCGTTATTTGTTTTTAGAAATAAACCCTGCAGGGGAATTCTTTTGGATTGATATGTTTATGGATAATAAAATTTCAGATGCCATAGCTGATGTATTATTGGGAAGAGGAAAAAGAAGAACGAATAATATAATAACTCCTTTTGAAGAAGTCATATAGTTAATTCTGGTTAAAATAATTACTGCATAAAAAAGAGCGCCAATAGGCGCTCTTTTTTATGCAGTAATTTAACTTTTATTGTTCTTTATAAGCTTCTAATAAACTCATAGTTGCTTTTATTAAGTCTTTAGTTTCTAATAATAAGCTAAAATAAAGCGTTGTGTTTTTCGGACTGTCATCTTCAGTTCTTGTTCTTGCAACTTGTTTCTTGATACGTTCATTTACGGTATCAAGTAATTGTTGTTTTTCATCAAGAATTATGTTGATGTTGTCAAAATTACGTTCAGAGAACGTACTCTTGATTTTACCGAACAATGTTTTTAATTGTTGTTCAGTTTCTTTTAAGTCTTTAATTTGGTTGAAGCGTAATTTTAAATGGTTGTTGTTAACGTGCTTATGACTTGCTTTAGAAATGTACTCTAAAGATTGTGACATGTCTTGCAAGTTTCCAATTACATTAATATAGAAATCACTGGCTCCAACACTAGATTCATCTAAGTTTTTAATGAAATAGAAAATATTGTCCTTTAAGGCTTCTACTTCATCATTCAATTTCTTAACCCCTTTTTTACTCTTTTTAAGTCCTTCTAAATCTTGTTTAGCTAAACTATCAATAGTGTTTGTGTAAATTTTAGAAGTTCTACTTACTACGGCTCTAATATTATCAGCACTTTCTTCAACAACTCCTTGTATAGAACTACTTTCGGCTTGTACAATTGAGTCCTCTTCTTTTTCAGCTTTTGCTTTTTTACGATGCGCCATCATGTTTTTAACTAAAAGTATCGCTGTAACTAATAATAAAACAGGAACCATTACCTTTACATTCCAAGAGATTAAGAAAGCAACTACTGCTGCTGCACAAAATGCACTAATAGCAGTTAAGAACCAACCTCCAATTACGTTTATTACTCCTGCAACACGATAAACAGCACTTTCTGCTCCCCAAGCTCTATCGGCTAAAGAGGTACCCATTGCAACCATAAACGTTACATAAGTAGTTGATAATGGTAATTTGTATGAAGTTGCAATTGAAATTAGGATTCCGGCAACCATTAAGTTAACAGATGCTCTTACCATATCAAATGCAGGTAATTCATAAGTTTTGTCTTTTGAAAGCTCAATAACTGGTTTTTCAAATTGAGTATCGATTTTCTTATTTAAAGCGTCTGGTACAATTGCTGAAAAATATTTAGATAAAACAATAGACCCTCTTACAACTCCTCTAGATAAAAAGTTAGGCTTAAAGCGTTCTTTTGTGTCTTCTTGACTAGATAAACTTAAAGATGTTTTTAATACTTCTTTTGATTTTGATGATAACCATAAAGTTGCTACCATAACAGCACTTGCTAAAAATAACCAAAGTGTTGGTGTTGGTACTTTTTTACCTAAAGCGTCCATTGCAAATTCACTTGCTGGTATTCCTGATCCGCTCCATGCTTCAAACGATTGCCAACCTGCAATTGGTACACCAATAAAGTTTACCAAATCATTTCCTGCAAATGCTAAGGCCAATGAGAAAGTACCAATGATGATAATTAATTTGTATATATTCTGGTTGAAAAATTTCATAAATACATAAGAGAATGCGGTCCAGAAAACAAAGAATGCTAAAACTAATTCTAAAACATAGCTCTCTAAGAATTTCTTAATAGTTAATCCGTTAGTAAAGTCAAAACTTTGTTTTGCAACATCAGCACCTTTGATACCTTTCATTAGTATAAAGTATACTAATGCTGTTAAGGCTATACCTCCAAATAAGGCACCTACCCATGTAGCTTTCTTTTCAAAGTGGAACGATAATAATATTCTTGAAATGTATTGTACCAAGGCACCGACAGAAAATGCGACGACTACGGAGAGTAGTATACCTCCAATAATTTGCTTCGCTTTTTCAGTGTTTATGTAGCTGAATAAATCAGAATAACTTTGTGAGTCGTTTCCACTGATTTTGATTAAAGCAATACAAACTGCAGCTCCTAGTAAGTTAAATACAATAGAAACTGTAGTAGATGTAGGCATTCCAAGTGTATTGAAGATGTCCAGAAGTAATATGTCTGTAATCATAACCGCCATAAAAATGATCATAATTTCGTCAAACATAAAGTTTCCGGGAACGAAAATTCCTTTTCGAGCAACTTCCATCATTCCACTAGAAAACAAAGCACCACAAGCAATACCAATACTGGCAACAATCATGATGGTTTTAAATGAAACTGCCTTAGATCCTATGGCAGAATTCAAAAAATTTACGGCGTCATTACTGACTCCTACAACTAAATCGATTACTGCTAATACTCCTAGCGCAATAACCATTAAAAGATAAATATTATCCATAATTAAAACATTTTTTATTGAAAGTAACGGTGCAAACGTACTCTAAATAAAAAGTTCTAATGTTACGGGAATGTTATCAATTCGTAAAGTTAAAAATACCACAATCAATACACTATTGATAAATAGAGTGTTGCAACTTGTCTACTAATGAGTAATAAGTGTTATTATGTAAATTATTTTTTCTTTTTATGCTTTAATACTTCGGCATCGATGTAAAAGATGATTTCTTCAGCAATGTTTTTAATTAAATCGCCTACACGTTCCATTTTTTTGATAACAGAAAAAAGTAATAACGCTTCAGATATAATGTTGTTGTCCTTTTTAATTTCTGTTTCTAAAATTGCAAAAGAATCAGCGTTTATTTTATCTAAAATTTTATCTTTTTTAAATACTTTCCTAGCAACTTTTACATCCTTGTTTTCATAAGCTTCAGTTATTTTTTCTAACATTTTAGCAATTGTATCAAACATAGTTTGGAATTGCAATGCTTCAAATAAATGTGGAGGGATTTTTTCGTCTACCTCAACTACATATTTAGAAATACTACACGCATGATCTGCAATACGTTCTAAGTCAAAATTAATTTTTCTGATAGCCATGATAAAACGTAAATCGATAGCTACAGGGTTATAAAGCGCTAAAAATTTCTCACAACTTTTTTCTATTCTTAAATCTAATGCGTTTACGCGTATTTCGTTTAAGATTACTTCTTCTGCTAAATCGCTATCATGATTCAAAAATGCATCTTTAGCTTTTTCTAATTGAGACGTGCAAATTGCTAACATTTCTGCTCCTGATTCGTTTAATAAGTCTCTTTGGTATTGTGCGTTTGCCATAATGTTATGTTATAAGCTCTCGACTGCGCTCGAGGGGACTGTTTTAACTGTGTCTGATCGAGTGCAGTCGAGACCTAAAAGTTTTTGTTTATCCGAAACGACCAGTAATGTAGTTTTCGGTTTGCTGTTTTTCTGGATTTGTAAAAATTGCTTTTGTTTTTCCGTACTCTATTAGTTCTCCTAAGTAGAAAAAAGCAGTGTAGTCACTAATTCTACTTGCTTGTTGCATATTGTGAGTTACAATAACAATGGTATATTTTTCTTTTAGCTTAAAAATTAATTCTTCTACTTTTGCAGTAGATATAGGGTCTAAAGCAGAAGTAGGCTCGTCCATTAAAATAATAGAAGGCTGTACTGCTAAAGTACGAGCAATACATAACCGTTGTTGTTGTCCTCCAGATAAAGCCATTGCAGATTTTTTTAAATCATCTTTAACTTCATCCCATAGCGCTACTTGTTTTAAGCAATCTACTACGCGTTTTTCAATTAATTGTTTGTCTGTTATTCCTTGAATCTTTAATCCATAAGCAACATTGTCAAAAATTGATTTTGGAAATGGATTAGGTTTTTGAAATACCATACCTATTTCTTTGCGCAATTCTTCAACGTTAACTTTTTTCTTATAAATGCTATCTCCGTTAACTTTTATTTTGCCTTCCATTCTAAATCCTTCAACATAATCATTCATTCTGTTGAAAAGACGTAAAAAAGTAGATTTTCCACAACCAGAAGGGCCGATAAAAGCGGTTACTGTATTTGGTTTTATTTTCATGTCAATACCTTTAATAGCATTGAAGTTTTCGTACCAAACCTTAGCATCTTTGACTTCAATTTTAGCCTTCTTTTTTAAAGAAGTGTCAATAATTCGATCTAAAGGAAGTTGTTCTGTAACTGTTTCCATAATTATTTTAATTTCTTTTGCCATTTGTTTCTAAAGTAAACGGCGATACCATTCATAACGAATGTGATTAATAATAAGATAATAATTGCTGCAGCTGCGTTTTCTACGAAACCATGCTGTGGTCTAGAAATCCAATTGAATATTTGTATTGGTAATACAGAAAATTCATCCATTGGACTTTCTGGTACAAAAGGCACGTATGCTAATGCTCCAACAACAATTAACGGGGCAGTTTCTCCAACGGCTCTCGATAGTGCTAAAATGACACCGGTTAAAATGCCTCCAGCAGAAGCAGGTAGTACTTGATCCCAGATGGTTTGCCATTTAGAAGCTCCTAAGGCATACGATGCGTTTTTAATAGATTTTGGAACCGCTTTTATGGCTTCACGAGTAGCTACAATTATAATGGGTAAAATAAGTAATGATAATGTTAGGCTACCTGCTAAAACACTAGCGCCTAAGCCCATGATTCTAACAAAGACTTCTAACCCTAGTAATCCGTATATAATAGAAGGTACTCCTGCTAGGTTAGAGATGTTAATTTCTAATATGGCAGAAAGTTTATTCTTTTTTCCATATTCTTCTAAGTATACTCCTGCGGCAACCCCAACAGGGAAGGCTATTAAGGTGGTAAATAGAAGAATCCAGATACTTCCTATTAAAGCGGTGTAGATCCCTGATTTTTCAGCTTTTCTAGATGGTAAATCGGTAATAAAACTCCAGTCAATCCTCATGATTCCATCAACTAATAGATCACCAATAAAAAATGTTAATAAAATTAAACCAAACAAAGTACAGCCGATACCCCAAACTTTAAAGATCTGATCTTTAAGCCTGTTTTTTTGAATATTATTCATAGCGTTCTTGGTATTTTTTACGAATTCTGTAACTTAATGTATTTAGTAAGAAGGTAAATACAAATAAGGTAATTCCTGCTGCGAATATTGTTCTGTATTCTACAGATCCATGTTCTACATCACCTAAACTCACTTGTACTATATATGCTGTAATGGTTTCAACAGGTACGGTAGGGTCTAGTGTTAAACGTGGTTGTTGTCCTGCAGCTACGGCAACAATCATAGTCTCACCAATAGCTCTTGATATGGCCAATATTATGGATACTATAATACCAGATGATGCAGCTGGAACTACGACTTTAAATGCTGTTTGTAATTTTGTTGCTCCCATGCCAAATGAAGCCTCTCTTAAAGCATTAGGTACAGCATGTAAAGCGTCTTCAGAAATAGACGATATATAAGGGATAATCATGATACCCATTACAAATCCAGCTGACAAAGAGTTAAAGCCAGATAAACCTGGAATGAGTTGTTGTAAAAATGGAGTAACTGTTATTAGTGCAAAAAAACCATAAACTACTGTAGGCACAGCTGCTAATAGTTCTAATAATGGTTTTACCGTTTTTCTAAAACTTCTTGGTGCATATTCACTTAAATAAATACTAATTGATAAACCAATAGGCAGGGCTACTGAGATAGCTATAAATGAGGTTAATAATGTTCCCGATAATAAAGGGAGTATTCCATAGTGTTTATCAGTAAACAATGGTGTCCATTGTGTATCTGTTAAAAAATCGACTATAGAGACTTCTCTGAAAAATTGAATAGCTTCAATAGTAAGTACTACAACAATACCTATGGTAATGGAAATTGTAATTAAGGCACTTGATAGTAGTGATTTTTCAATTACGAGTTCTTTAATTTTTCGCATGTTAATTGTAAACAAGGAAATCAGGTAACTAATTTGTTACCTGACTGTCCAGGTTAAACTTCTGTTTATTTGTTACTTTCAACAAAAGTTTTAAAGCTTTCTTTTTGTGCTACGTATTTTTCAGCTGGTAAAGGGATGTAGCCAACATCTTTAGATAATTCACCTGCGTTATCTATATAGAAGTTTACAAATTCTACAACTTCTGTAGATTTTACTGATGTACTGTTTACGTACACAAATAAAGGTCTGGATAATGGCTTGTAAGTTCCATTTTTAACAGTTTCTAAAGATGGTTTTACTACTTCAGTACCGTTATGCACTCCGATTAAAGACAGTCTGTCTTTGTTTTCTGCATAATATGCTAATCCGAAAAAACCTAAAGCATATTTATCTCCTGCAATTCCTTGAACTAATACATGGTCATCTTCACTAGCAGTATAATCTCCACGAGTACCAACTTTTTTGCCGCATATAGCTTCTGCAAAATAATCATAAGTTCCAGATGCTGTCCCGGGTCCGAACAAATGAATTTCTTCATTTGGCCATTCTGGACGAATTTGGTTCCACTTCATGATAGTTCCTTGGGCAGTAGGCTCCCAGATTTTCTTTAATTCTTCTACGGTAAAAGAATCTACCCAGTCGTTAGCAGGATTAATAGTTACCGCTAAGCCATCATAAGCAACTTCTAATTCTAAATAGCTAATGTTATTGGCTTCACAAGCAGCTTTCTCTTTAGATTTTATTGGGCGAGAAGCGTTAGATAAGTTTGTTTCTCCTCTAGAGAATTTTTTAAAACCACCACCAGTTCCAGAAACCCCTACAGTTACTTTTACTTTTGGTTCAACTGATCTAAATTCTTCAGCTACAGCTTCTGTAATTGGAAATACGGTACTTGAGCCATCTACTTTAATAGTACCTGATAATGTAGGTTTATCTGCTTCAGTTTTTTCTTCTTTCTTTTTACCACAGGCAACTAATAAGATAGCTGCTGTTAATAGTATTGTGATTTTTTTCATCTTTTTATTTGCGTGTTTTTTGTATTACAAACATACAGTGGAATAACGCGATGAAAGTTATCTTAAAATAAAGAAAAGGTTACTGTAGTGTTACTAAAGCAGAGAGATGGTTAACATTAAAATAACATTAAAAAGGTTGGGATAAAAAAAGAGCCCTATTAGGGCTCTTTTTGGTTTTAATATATTTTGATTTCTCTTAGAAATGAATATCAAAT
>Ga0105354_1001710_pt1 | contig 13470 bp, 11 predicted proteins | sample GOMGulsemesocosm_FD_83658 | JGI IMG/M metagenome (GOLD analysis project Ga0105354, IMG submission 83658) | Methane-oxidizing microbial communities from mesocosms in the Gulf of Mexico - GOM9B Gulf of Mexico | ecosystem: Environmental > Aquatic > Marine > Cold seeps | place: USA: Gulf of America...
CACATCTAAACCAATTAATACAGGGATAAAGTATTTTGCTTTTACAGGTACTGGAAAAAATAATAACATTAATTCAGAGTTAGGAAATAACATTCCAAAAGCCACCAACACTCCCATTATTGCCCCTGAAGCACCTAACATTGCTTTTTGAGCAAAAATATTTATCTTAAACAATGCTTCAAAACTTGAATTATTCAATCTAGACAATTCTAGATTAGACAAAACTCCTTTAAGTTTATCGCCAAGGATCTCTCCTCTAAACATCCCGTCTTGAACAATATCTAAAGACATTATACTATTCAATTGTTCCTTTGAATAATTTAATTCAGATAAATATGGAGCAATATTCATCGAATAATCTATATAATCTACTCCCAAACTAAGTAACGCAGCACCTATACCAGCACTAAAATAAAAAAATAAAAATTTTCTCATTCCAAAAACCTGTTCTAATGCACTTCCAAACATCCACAAAGCCAACATATTAAAGAGTAAATGGTTAAGATTCCCATGCATAAACATGTGTGTTATTAGTTGCCAAAATTTAAACAAATGACTTTTAGGAAAATGCAAAGCCAAAATAGAATCTAAATCAATTCCTTTTTGACTCAATATATATTTTAAAGCAAAAATTAACACATTAATAATTACCAGATGCTTTACTGTTTCAGTTATTTTAATCATTACAATAATCGTTTATCAAAATCGTTGGTACTATAAGTAATAAAAACAGGTTTATTTATCGGAGAAACAGTTGGTTCCTTACAGGCAAATAATCTGTTTACAATATCCTCTTGTTCTTGAGTAGTTAATGATTTACCACTTTTAATAGCGATACTTTTCGCCATGGATTTAGCCACTAAATTCGCATGAAGTCCATCCTCCTCAACTGCTCCCTCTTTCATACTCGATAACAAGTCATGAATGATAATGGATGCTTTACTATCCTCTATAGCTGCTGGGATACCACTAATCTCTAACTCTTCACCAGCAATCTTAGCAAATACAAATCCAGTATTTTCTAATACTTCTTGTATTGCTATTAAATGTAACATTTCATCTTTTGTGACACTTATTTGAACTGGAAATAACAATTGCTGACTCACTGCCTGGTTAATAGTAATGTGTTGCAAGAATTCCTCATACAAAATACGCTCATGAGCTCTGTGCTGATGAATAACCACTACTCCTGATTTTATTTTACTAACTATATATTTATTTTGAACCTGAAGTGTTATATGCTCTTGAACCACATCCGTTTCCTCAAAAAAAGATCCCGTTACTTCCTCTGATTCAAATTCTATCATAGAAACATCGGTTGATTCTAAAGTCATTTTCGACTCCAAACCTACATATAAACTTTCCCAATGATCACTATTTTTTTTAGGAACTGCCACTGAACTAAATGATGATGTAGAAGGTACTCTTGACGCCGTTTTTTCATCAGCAAACGGATTAAAACTTCTATCCACTTCAATACTTGGCGTTCCAACATTTTTATTTTTATACGAATACGGTGTATCCATACTAGCATCACGTTGAAAATCTAATACTGGGGCTATTTGAAATTGTCCCAAACTATGTTTTACCGTCGATTTGATAATGGCATACAAATCATGTTCATTATCAAATTTAATTTCTGTTTTTGTAGGATGTATATTAATATCAATTGTTTTCGGATCAACCTGTAAATACAAAAAATATCCTGGATGCGCTCTATCCTTTAATAAACCTTCAAACGCTGCAGTAATTGCATGGTTTAAATATGAGCTTTTGATAAATCGATCATTGACAAAAAAGAATTGTTCTTTATTACTTTTTTTAGAAAACTCCGGCTTTACAACAAAACCTGTAATGTTAACAATTTCAGTTTCTTCGTTAACAGGAACTAATTTTTCATTTGTTTTTGAGCCAAATATATTAACAATACGTTGCCTATAATTTGATACAGGTAAATTAAACATATCTGCTCCATTATTATATAACGTAAACGAAATATCCGGATGTACCAATGCTACTCGCTGAAACTCATCAATCACATGACGCATTTCTACCTGATTAGACTTTAAAAAATTACGTCGTGCTGGAATATTAAAAAACAAATTTTTAACGGCTATAGAAGTCCCTTTAGGAGTTACTACCACCTCTTGCTCCGTAATTTTACTTCCCTCTATCTTAATTACTGTTCCTAACTCATCATCATCACGTTTGGTTTTCATTTCAACGTGTGCAATTGCCGCAATAGAAGCCAATGCCTCTCCTCTAAACCCCTTCGTATTCAACTGAAATAAATCTTCTGCTGAAGAAATTTTTGAGGTAGCATGACGCTCAAAAGATAATCGGGCATCGGTAACACTCATACCATTGCCATTATCAATTACTTGTACTAAAGTTTTCCCCGCGTCTTTTATAAGCAATTGTATAGCAGTTGCCTTTGCGTCAATTGCATTTTCCAATAGCTCTTTAACCACTGAAGCTGGGCGTTGGACTACTTCTCCTGCAGCTATTTGATTCGCTACATGATCAGGTAATAACTGAATGATATCCGACATTAAAAAAGTTTGATGTTATATTTATCCAAAACAAGAACTGCGACCACAACAAGTAACACAAAAATCACTACCAACCGTATTCGTGATTGTTTTTGATCTGTTTCTTTAGTTACAGCTTTCCAATCATCTTTAAAAGATGACCTACGTTTAAAACTTCCTTTAATAGAAGTTGCATCTTTTGCTCCATGATGCTTTTCATGCAAACGCTCCAAACGTTCTTTACGCTCATCATAATAACGAGGTTTATAACCGAATGATTTATTTTTATTTTGCTTGAAAAGTGTTGGGAGTCTCATAAATGATTGCTATTGTAGTATATCAAAAATAATCAATTACCATATATATACAGCAGAATGAATGCTAATATTTGTTAACATAAGCTCATAAAAACAACAACGCTGATTTTATAAAAAATCAGCGTTGTATATTATTCTAAAAATTTTAACTACTTAATACTCCCTTAAAGTAGCCATTTTAATTGCCGCAACTGCAGCTTCTGTTCCTTTATTACCATGAATTCCTCCAGACCGATCAATAGCTTGCTGCATATTGTTATCGGTAAGCACACAAAATATTACTGGTACATCACCATGAATATTTAAATCCATTATCCCTTGAGCAGTACCGCTACACACAAAATCAAAATGCTTTGTTTCTCCTTGTATCACACTTCCTATGGCTATTACAGCATCAACATCCTGAGTTTGTAACATGTGCTTGCTCCCAAAGGGCAACTCAAAAGTACCTGGGACATCCCAAACAACTATATTATCTTCAGTTACACCATTTTCCAACAAAGTATCTAAAGCACCCTTTTTTAACCCTTCTGTTATATTCGAGTTCCATTCTGAAACAACAATCCCAAATCGAAAGCCTTTCGCATTTGGGATTGTGTTCTTATCGTAAGTCGATAAATTCTTATGTATTGTAGCCATTATTGTTTCGCTTGCGCTTTACCTAATAAAGCATCCACTTTTCCTGCTTCTAATGAAGTTGAAAATTCTTCTTTTATCCTTGTTAAGTACTTAACTGCAACATCATTCTTTCCTAAATCTAAAGCAACAACGGATGCTTTAAATAAAAACTTAGGTGTTGAATATTCGTTTGTTGTAGTCTGTACTGCTTTTTCATAATGTCCTAAAGCATCATCCAATTGGTTTAACTGAACAAATGCATCAGCAACTCCCCCTTTAGCGTTTGCTGCTAAAATTTCGTCATCAGAACTAAAATCATCCAAATACGTAACTGCATTTTGATAATCATTCATATTTAAATATGCCATACCAGCAGTATAATTTGCTAAGTTAGCAGCTTTTGTTCCACTGTAGTTTTCAATTACATCCAGCAACCCTAATTTTCCTTCTCCTCCATTTAAGGCTAAATTAAATAATGAATCTTTAGCGGTACCTGTAGCACTAACAGCCTGAGTAAAGTATGACTGTGCTTTGTACACATCATTTGATGCTTCAGCTTCTTTTGGTTCTGTAACAAACTTTCCAAACGCCATATAAGCTAACACTCCTAAAGCAATAACCCCTACGATACCGAAAATATATTTTTGATTAACAGCAACCCACTCCTCTGCTTTATTAGCTCCTTCATCCAACGAGTTAAAAACTTCTTCAGTAGTACTTTCACCTTCAACGTATCCCTCTACTTCGTTAGTAAGCTCTTGATTTATACCTTCTTCAACCTTTTCTTTCGGTTTCCTATATCCTCTTTTCTTATATGTAGCCATAATCTAATATTGTATGTCGAGCAAAAATATAATTTTTCTTTTAATATTTATACTATTGTTTTGATAATTTTCAATAATTTGCGAACCGCTTATTTTCACAACTATCTTAGTACATTTCCCTAATGATTTTGCAACATATTTCCTTATTAAACTATAAAAATTTCGAATCAATCTCATTTGATTTCAACGATAAGATCAATTGTTTTGTAGGAAATAATGGTGTTGGGAAAACAAATGTACTAGATGCTATTTATCATTTGTCCTATGGAAAAAGCTATTTTAATCCTGTAGCCTCACAAAACATCAACCATAATGCTGATTTTTTTGTTGTGAATGGTAACTACATGAAAGCAGATAGAAATGAAAAAGTTATTGTTAGTTTAAAAAAAAATCAAAAAAAAGTTATTAAGCGTAATGGAAAAGCATATGATCGTTTTTCTGACCATGTAGGCCTACTACCTTTGGTCATCATTTCACCTGCTGACAATGATTTAATTAGTGAAGGAAGTGAAACACGCCGGAAATTTTTAGATAGTATTATATCACAATCTGACAAAAATTACCTAACTACCCTTATCAAATACAACAAGACATTACAACAACGTAATTCCCTTTTAAAGTATTTTGCATTAAATAATACCTTTAATTCAGATACCTTATCTATATATAATGAACAACTTTCTGAATTCGGAAAAACGATTTTTGAGACTAGAACGAAATTTGTTACTACTTTTATCCCTATTTTTTTAAGCAAATACAAAGACCTTAGCAACAATAATGAAGAGGTTACATTAAGATACAAGAGCCTACTTGAAAATAAAACATTTTCTGAATTACTAACCGAAAACCTTCAAAAAGACAAAGTACTACAATACACCTCTGTTGGTACACATAAAGATGATTTGGTTTTTGGTATTTCCGAATATCCAATTAAAAAATTTGGAAGTCAAGGACAACAAAAAACGTTCTTAATAGCTTTAAAGCTAGCGCAATTTGAATTTTTAAAGCAGCAATCAAATATCAAACCTATTTTATTATTGGATGATATTTTTGACAAATTAGATGAATCAAGAGTAAGCCAATTAATTACCTTGGTTAATAAAGATGAGTTTGGTCAAATATTTATTTCTGATACACACGTTGAGCGTACTGAAAATATTATAAAAAAAACCAATAAAAGCTATCAACTGTTTAAATTATAGTATATTAAACCAACATGTTTTAAAAAATCACTAAATACATAACACAATGATTGTTTTAAACATCAAAAACTACATGAAATATTTCATAACCATCCTATTCATTACACTTGTCAGCTGTACTGATCAAGTTTCCCAACATGATATACAATACCTTAATGGTTATTGGGATATTGACAAAGTCGCATCAACTGGTCAAAAAATAACTAAATACGGTGTTAATAACACTATAGATTATTATTTCGTAAACGAGCAAAATAAAGGTTATCGAAAGAAAGCAACCCCAGATTTTAGTGGCACATACAAAACCAACAATATCAAAGATAAAATTCTAATTGAAAATAAAGATGACACTTTTATAATTAAAACGATAACTTCTCTTGATAACTGGGAGGATATTATAGTTACCTTAACTCCCGAAAAACTAGTTTTAAAAAACACCGAAGGAATATTGTTCTATTACAAGAAACATAAGAAATTTAATATTAACAACAATTGAAATTCATAAAAATGAATTATTTTGTTTCTTTTTCAGTTTCTAGTTATTTTAAAAAAGCCGTAACTTAAGACTATACTTTAATTTTTAAACCTCAACAAATAAAAAAATAATCCTAAACAACAACTCAACCTTTTGAAATTTAATTGATATTACGAAACAGATTTCCGTTTACACAAAATAAATATGGCAAAAAGAAACAAAGAAAATATTAGTCTAGCAGACGCCTTAAAAGGATTTATAAAAGATAACAACTTAGATAAAGGTCTTGATAAAATTGATGCTAAAAACGCTTGGTACGCCGTAATGGGAAGGTCCATAGAGGCATATACTAATAGTGTTGAACTAAAAAACCAAACTCTTGTTGTAAGATTAAGTTCTGCTCCTTTAAGGGAGGAATTAAGCTATGGAAAATCTAAAATTATTATAAATATTAATGAATACTTGCGGCGAGAAATTATTAAAGAATTAATTTTAGCATAATTATTTTGTAAATCATTAAATAAAAAACTCCTTAAATTAAGGAGTTTTTTATTTAATCTTATTTTTACTGTGCGCGCATAATATTTTTTATTATATTTGATAAAAAATATTATATACCCAACTAATATACAAATAAATGACAGAAAAAACAATTGACCATGTTTTACGAGCTACTTGGCAAGCTGTTGCAAAGTCCTATAATGAAGAAGCCAGTAAATACGGTGCTACTATGGCTGTCGCATTTACATTACTGAATATAGACAAAGAAGGAACTGCATCAACTGCTTTAGGCCCTAAAATGGGCATGGAAGCTACCAGTCTATCACGTACATTAAAAAACATGGAAGACAAAGGTTTGATATCACGTAAGAAAAACCCAGAAGACGGAAGAAGTGTTTTGATATTTCTGACGGATCACGGTATAGAAATGAGAAACATTTCCAAAGAAAAAGTTCTCGCATTTAATCAATCTATATACGACAATATAAGTGCTGAAAAAATCGCGAATTTTCATGAAGTAGCAAACACCATTGTAGACTTAATACAACAACGAAAAATATTTAATAAAAAATAAAGAAATTAAAATGCAAAGACACATAAAAAAAATTGCAGTAATTGGTTCAGGTATCATGGGAAGTGGAATTGCTTGCCACTTTGCTAATATAGGTGTTGAAGTATTACTACTCGACATTGTTCCAAGAGAACTCACTGACAAAGAAAAAGCTAAAGGCTTAAGTTTAAACGATAAGCTAGTACGTAACAGATTAGTAAACGACTCGTTAACAGCTGCGTTAAAATCGAAGCCATCCCCTATTTATAGTAAAAAATTTGCTGATAGAATTACCACAGGTAATTTAGAAGATGATATTTCTAAAATCGCTACTGCTGATTGGATTATTGAAGTTGTAGTAGAGCGTTTAGATATCAAAAAAATGGTGTTTGAAAATATTGAAAAATACAGAAAGCCAGGAACTTTAATCACGTCTAATACCTCAGGGATTCCTATTAAATTTATGAGCGAAGGACGCAGTGATGATTTCCAAAAACATTTCTGTGGTACACACTTCTTTAATCCTGCAAGATATTTAAATTTATTTGAGATTATTCCTGGTCCTAAAACATCTGATGAAGTATTAAGCTTCTTGAACGGATACGGAGAAAAATTCTTAGGAAAAACATCCGTAGTTGCTAAAGACACCCCTGCTTTTATAGGAAATAGGATTGGTATTTTTAGTATCATGAGTTTATTCCATATGGTCAAAGAATTAGATTTAACTATTGAAGAAGTTGATAAACTAAGTGGCCCTGTTATCGGTCGTCCAAAGTCAGCAACTTTCAGAACAGTTGATGTTGTTGGATTAGATACTTTAGTACATGTTGCTAACGGAATTTATGACAATTGTCCTACCGATGAAAAACACGACTTGTTTAAGCTCCCTGAGTTCATTAATACCATGATGGAAAACAAATGGCTAGGAAGCAAAACTAAACAAGGGTTCTATAAAAAAACAATGGCCGACGGTAAAAAAGAAATTTTATCATTAGACCTAAATACTTTAGAATACCGAGCAAAAAAGAAAGCAAAATTTGCAACGTTAGAACTTACAAAAAACATTGATAACGTCATTGATCGTTTTAAAGTTCTTGTCGCGGGTAAAGACAAAGCAGGTGAATTTTACCGAAAAAGTTTAGCAGCACTTTTTGCATATGTATCAAATAGAATACCTGAAATATCAGATGATCTTTATAAAATAGATGATGCAATGAAAGCTGGTTTCGGTTGGGAACATGGACCTTTCCAAATATGGGATGCAATAGGTGTCGAAAAAGGAATTGAAATCATGAAAACTGAAGGACTTACTCCTGCAACATGGGTTACAGAAATGCTAGCTTCAGGAAACAAGAGCTTTTATACCGTAAAAGAAGGTACTACACACTATTATAATACTGGTAAGAAAACTCAAGAAAAAATACCTGGGCAAGACTCTTTTATCATTTTAGACAACATCAGGAAAACTTCTGAAGTTTATAAAAATACAGGTGTTGTAATTGAAGATATTGGTGATGGAATTTTAAATGTGGAGTTCAGATCAAAAATGAACTCTATTGGAGCTGATGTTTTAACAGGCTTAAACAAAGCCATTGACTTAGCAGAACAAAATTACCAAGGATTAGTCATAGGAAATCAAGGAGCAAATTTTTCTGTAGGAGCTAATATTGGAATGATTTTTATGCTTGCTGTAGAACAAGAATATGATGAACTAAATATGGCAGTAAAGTATTTTCAAGACACCACTATGCGGTTACGATACTCAGGAATTCCAACAGTTGTTGCTCCACACGGAATGACATTAGGAGGTGGCTGTGAATTAGCATTACACGCTGATAAAGTAGTAGCTGCTGCAGAAACATATATCGGATTAGTTGAATTTGGAGTTGGTGTTATTCCAGGTGGTGGTGGTTCAAAAGAGATGGCTTTAAGAGCAAGTGATACATTTGAAAAAAATGATGTAGAACTAAATAGGCTACAAGAACACTTCCTTACAGTTGCAATGGCAAAAGTAGCTACTTCAGCATATGAAGGATATGACTTAAATTTATTACAGAAAGGAAAAGATATCGTTGTAGTAAATAAAAGTAGGCAAATTGCTACTGCAAAAGCACAAGCTATACTAATGGCAGATCAAGGATATACCCAGCCAGTAAAACGAAAAGATGTAAAAGTTTTAGGAAAACAAGCATTGGGAATGTTCATGGTAGGTACAGATTCAATGGAAGCAGGTAAATACATTTCTGAACACGATAAAAAAATTGCAAACAGACTAGCTTACGTAATGGCAGGTGGTGATTTATCAGAACCTACTAGAGTTTCTGAACAATATTTATTAGACCTAGAAAGAGAAGCTTTTTTATCATTAACAACTGAAAGAAAAACTTTGGAAAGACTAGAACAAATGTTAAAGAAAGGGAGACCATTGCGTAATTAAAATTCCGCTCTAAGCCTTTAGCAATATGCTGTAGGCAAATTAATATATAATAAAAGCTAAAAGCAAAGATAAATGAAACAAGCATATATAGTAAAAGCATACAGAACAGCCGTTGGAAAAGCTCCAAAAGGTGTTTTTCGTTTTAAAAGAACAGATGAATTGGCTGCAGAAACCATTAAGTACATGATGGATGAATTGCCAAACTTCGACAAAACACGTATTGATGATGTAATGGTTGGTAACGCGATGCCTGAAGGATCTCAAGGGTTAAATATGGGGCGATTAATTTCATTAATGGGACTAAATATTGTAGATGTTCCTGGAGTAACAGTAAACAGATTTTGCTCCTCAGGTATAGAAACTATCGGTATGGCTACCGCAAAAATACAAGCTGGAATGGCCGATTGTATTATTGCTGGTGGAGCGGAAAGTATGAGTTCTGTTCCCATGACAGGTTATAAAACTGAACTGAATTATGATATCGTCAACTCTGGTCATGAAGATTATTACTGGGGAATGGGAAACACAGCAGAAGCAGTAGCCAACCAATTTAACATCTCCAGAGAAGATCAAGATGAGTTTGCATATCAATCGCACATGAAAGCTTTAAAAGCACAAGCAGAAAATCGTTTTCAGGATCAAATTATACCGATAACAGTCAATCAAACCTATGTAGATGCAAATGGTAAAAAAGCAACTAAATCGTATACTGTTACAAAAGATGAAGGTCCACGTGCAGGAACTAATACTACCATATTAAACAAACTACGTCCTGTATTTGCTGCTGGAGGAAGTGTTACAGCAGGGAACTCATCACAAATGAGTGACGGAGCTGCTTTTGTTTTGGTGATGAGTGAAACGATGGTAAAAGAATTAAATCTTGAGCCTATTGCGCGCTTAGTAAATTATGCTGCAGCTGGTGTTGAACCAAGAATTATGGGAATTGGCCCTGTGGCAGCAATACCAAAAGTATTAAAACAAGCTGGATTAAAACAATCGGATATTGAACTTGTTGAATTAAACGAAGCATTCGCTTCTCAATCATTAGCAGTAATAAGAGAGCTGAACTTAAATCAAGATATCGTAAATGTGAATGGTGGAGCAATAGCCTTAGGGCATCCTTTAGGATGTACTGGAGCAAAATTATCTGTTCAATTATTTGATGAAATGCGCAAGCGTGATATGACAGGTAAATACGGAATGGTAACAATGTGCGTAGGTACTGGACAAGGTGCTGCAGGAGTATTTGAATTTTTAAAATAATCAATCAGAAACAATCATGAAAGAAAAAGATATATTAAGAGGTGGACAATTTTTAGTAAAAGAAACAAACTGTGAAGATGTTTTTACTCCTGAAGACTTTTCAGAAGAACAACGAATGATGAAGGAGGCTGTTATGGAATTTAACGACCGTGAAATCATCCCTCATAAGACACGGTTTGAAAATAAGGACTATGCTTTAACTGAAGAGGTTATGCGTAAAGCTGGCGAATTAGGTTTCCTTGGAGTCTCTGTCCCTGAAGCTTACGGAGGAATGGGTATGGGTTTTGTATCAACCATGCTTACCTGCGACTATATTTCTAGTGGTACTGGTTCATTCAGTACAGCCTTTGGAGCACATACAGGTATTGGTACAATGCCAATAACGCTTTACGGTACAGAAGAACAGAAGAAAAAGTATGTTCCTAAATTAGCCTCTGGTGAATGGTTTGGATCATACTGTTTAACAGAACCTGGAGCAGGCTCTGATGCTAATTCTGGAAAAACTACTGCTACGCTATCTGAAGATGGAAAACATTATAAAATTAATGGGCAAAAAATGTGGATTTCAAATGCAGGTTTCTGTAATTTGATGATTGTTTTTGCACGTATTGAAGATGATAAAAATATTACTGGATTTATAGTTGAGTATGATGAAGCCAATTCAAATGGTGTTACCATGGGAGAGGAAGAGCATAAACTAGGAATTAGAGCCTCCTCTACTCGTCAAGTGTTTTTTAATGATACTATTGTCCCTGTAGAAAACATGTTATCTGAAAGAGGTAATGGTTTTAAAATAGCCATGAACGCTTTAAATGTTGGGCGTATTAAATTAGCTGCTGCTTGTTTAGATTCGCAGCGAAGAATTACTTCATTAGCGATTAATTACGCAAATGAGCGGAAGCAATTTAAAACACCTATTATTGAATTTGGAGCTATCAAATATAAATTAGCAGAAATGGCTACTAATGCCTACGTTGGTGAATCTGCAAGTTATAGAGCTGCTAAAAATATTGAAGATAGAATTGTATTACGTGAAGCTAGTGGTAACTCACACCAAGAAGCTGAATTAAAAGGAGTAGAGGAATACGCTATTGAATGTTCTATTTTAAAAGTTGCTGTTTCTGAAGATGTACAAAATTGTGCAGATGAAGGAATTCAAATTTATGGAGGAATGGGATTCTCTGAGGACACCCCTATGGAAGCTGCTTGGAGAGATGCACGTATTGCTCGTATCTATGAAGGTACTAACGAAATTAATAGAATGCTATCAGTAGGAATGTTGATCAAAAAAGCTATGAAAGGTCATGTTGATTTATTAGCTCCAGCTATGGCTGTTGCAGATGAATTAACCGGAATACCTTCATTTGAAACACCTGATTATTCTGAGTTATTTGCTGAAGAAAAAGCACTAATTGCTAAATTAAAAAAAGTATTCTTAATGGTTGCCGGTGCAGCGATACAAAAATATGGTCCAGATTTAGAAAATCATCAACAGTTATTATCTGCAGCGTCAAATATCTTAATTGAAATATACATGGCTGAATCTGCTATTTTAAGAACTGAAAAAAATGTGAAAAGAAATAGTCAAGAATCACAAAGCACTCAAATAGCAATGTCACAATTGTATTTATATAATGCTGTTGATATCATTACCAAAAATGCTAAAGAAGGAATTGTTTCTTTCGCAGAAGGTGATGAGCAAAAGATGATGCTTATGGGGCTTAAACGTTTTACAAAATATACAAATATGCCTAATGTAATAGCTTTAAGAGTTCAAATAGCTGATAAATTAAAAGAAGAAAATAGATATTATTTATAATACAAAGATCAAAACAATAATTACGCAATAACTTGTTTATTAAGCTATTATTTTTTATATTTATCAGGTGTAAATGGGAGGATTGATTTTATCAAAAGAAATTTATTTTTGATAAAAGTAGTAAGAAGAATATTATGAATCCCATTAACTTCGTGGTTAATTAAAAAGGCTTTTGAGCTAATTAAAATATCATTTTATTAAATCATGTTTTAAAAAAAGTTAATTAACTTGCGAAAGTTGGAAAGCCGTATCAGAATTTATAGTTGATACGGCTTTTTTTATGTTCTACTTTTCTACTCTTTTTTTTAAATGGCTTAGGGGCTATCAGTTATGCTCCCCTTCAAATTTTACAGTATATTTGCAATACATTTTGTTCAAAAAAAGCATCTATGCAGTTTAAAGACTTAAAATTAAATAAACCAATATTAAAGGCACTCTCTGATAGAAAATACGAAGTACCTACCCCTATTCAACAATATACTATTCCATTAATTTTAGAGAAAAAAGATATCATTGCATCTGCTCAAACAGGAACTGGTAAAACTGCAGCCTTTGCTTTGCCTATTTTACAATTATTGTACGATAAACAAAATGAAGGTAAATCTGGTAAAAAGATAAGAGCGCTTGTAGTAAGTCCTACACGTGAACTTGCAATACAGATTAATGAAAATTTTAATCGATATAGTAAATACACGAACCTTAAGTCAGCTGTAATATTTGGCGGAGCATCCATCGATCCGCAAAAAGAAATTCTAAAAAAAGGAATTGACATTTTAATCGCTACTCCTGGTAGATTATTAGATTTACACAAACAAGATTTGATTAACTTAAGTTTTATAGAAACCTTAGTTTTAGATGAAGCTGATTTAATGTTAGCTATGGGGTTTATTGATGATGTTAGAAAAATAGAACGCCTTTGTCCTGATCAAAAAC
>Ga0105354_1001711_pt1 | contig 13468 bp, 8 predicted proteins | sample GOMGulsemesocosm_FD_83658 | JGI IMG/M metagenome (GOLD analysis project Ga0105354, IMG submission 83658) | Methane-oxidizing microbial communities from mesocosms in the Gulf of Mexico - GOM9B Gulf of Mexico | ecosystem: Environmental > Aquatic > Marine > Cold seeps | place: USA: Gulf of America...
CAGGGACGAGCATTCGTCAGGTATCGATAACTGCCAAAATTCTACTTTCAGTTTTAGCTGAGTGGGCGCCACGGGGATTCCAAAGGGGCATTTGGCGTGTAACGCCCCTTTGGGTGTGGTCGCTACCGCGACGACAAACAGAGAAATAAACGCCAAGCAGTTCAATTAATCACATGAAAGACAAATAGTGTCCGATCTGGGGATTGATAAGGGGAGCGGTGTTCCCTATACGTTTACGTATGAACCGAAAAATCAACGACCTAATAAAAACGTTAATTAGCCAAATAGACCTACAATTAGTTATTTTAACAAAAAGGTTAAAAGTAATAAAGTTTAACTTCATAAAAAACATAGAGTTAAATAGTTGGTTTCGTTTTTGCTTTATAAGTAACTAGTAATAAAAAAATGAAGTTAATCAGAGGTATATTATGCGAGATATTAATTCTACAGAAACAAAAAATTGGAAAAGTACCAGCGTATGGATGCGAGGACTCTTTATGATACTTTTCGGTTTTATCGGTGGTTTCGCCCGTTTTATGGTTACCTTAATTGCAGTATTTCAATTTTTTTCGTTATTAATAACAGGTAACCCCAATGCAGCTTTAAAACTATTTGGTCAAAGTTTAAATAACTATATTTACCAAATTAATGATTTTTTAACGGTAAACTCAGATAGATACCCTTTCCCGTTAAGCGGTTGGCCTGATGATAAGTCAGCTTATAAATACTCTTCAAGAGATTTGTAACAGAAATGTAATTACTGGAGTCAGATTCGATTTTATTGATTTGTTGCGGTGGCGACGACACCAAGAAGAAAAGGAGACTAACGCGCTATACCTAAGTTATGCCCTTTGGAATCTCTCGGCGCTGCTACATCAAACGTAATCCTACACTCAGCACAATACTTCGACGTAACAGCAATGGAGACACATTAGGACAATACGTGAATAGTGTGCTTTTTTCTGATTTTGAAGAAGCAGACTTAGTGCTTGTTCAAAGTGTGGCTGTTTATAACGAGTTAATAGCTCTTTGCTTGTAATTGAATCACCGAACTTACCAAGTGCACCAATTCCCATCTCAGTGTTGAAATTTTCATTTTGAAAAGCCGTTAATCGATGACAGCCATGGATGGCTGGAGCTGACGTTGCGCAGGGACGAGCATTCGTCAGGTATCGATAACTGCCAAAATTCAACTTTCAGTTTTAGCTGAGTGGCTGCCACGGGGATTCCAAAGGGGATTATCTAAAAAGGAGCTGCGTGTAACGTCCCTTTGGATGTGGTCGCCACCGCGAAGTCAGCTGGCTTGGTGCAGTTTTACCTGAGTTGAACGCATAAGTCTGTCAATATTTAGGAAACTTGTTACAATGCTATTTTTTGATTTTAGGTAGACTATGAATAACAGTAATGATCCCCTACACGGCGTGAAACTTGAACAGATTCTAACCGAACTGGAGAAGAAAGTTGGTTGGGAGAAGATGGGTGAGTTACTTAATATTCGTTGTTTCACCAATAACCCCCGTCTTAAATCAAGTTTGAAATTTCTGCGTACAACCCCTTGGGCACGCAGTAGAGTTGAAATTTTATACCTAAAAACTTTTTGTAGTAAGCATAAAGAAACGGGGAAATTAATCAGGGCTATACTCGCCCAGAGTAAAGCTGAAGCAGAAAAAACTTCAACCAAACCAACTCCCTTTGTTTGGCCAACATCGAAAAAAAAATAGACTTATGCCAGAACGAAGGCATTGATATTTGTCGCGGCGACACATTGCCTTTTGGGTTTGCTCGCCACCGCGACGATAAGTAATATTAAACTTTTTGATAATATTTAGGTTCTTTAGTTTTATGCCGATACAGAAACATTGCAAATAATCTGATTAGGGATAGAACAGAAATGGAATTACGTACAGAACAGGTACAAGCTTATATTGCGCCAGCATACCAGGAAAAAATGTCAGCTTCAGAGCAGGCATCTATGAAGGTTTCCGCTGAAAGAAATACATCCACTTCAGAGCACTTAAAAACGGACCAAGTCTCCATTTCAGAAGAAGCGCGTGAAAAAAGTACTAATGATAAAAATCAAGTAGCAATGAGACAAATACTAGGGCAAGAAGACGTTAGCGGGACTAATGGTAAAGAACAAAAGACGGTAGATGAAAAAATTGCTGAGTTGCAAGAAAAAATCGCCGAATTAATCGCAGAAATAGCTCAAGAGCGCAGAAGTGGTGATGAAGATAGGGCTAAGAGCATGGAAGCCGAATTAGCAATGTTAAATGCGCAGCTACTACAATTAATTGAACAAAAAATGGGATAGACTCTGTAATAAATGTGAAAATTTCTTGATTGATCTTGCCGTAATTAATAGGCTTCGGGCATATTACCCTAGGTACCGCGAAATAATACTGCGGTTAAGCCGACCCTGTAACAAAATCTGTGTAACTGCCTATCATTAATACCCATATAGGGTTTAGGATAGGCAGACTATGAATAAGAAAGAACTAGAAACATTTGCGAAACAAGCAGCCAAAGGCATTAAGTCAGAGCAAGACTTAACAGATTTCCGCAAAATACCCCAAGAATTCGTTGCTCTCAATTCCAATAGCCAGCTATTGCTCAATCGAGCGTCTTACCTTGATTTATTTTTCCTTCGCACAACAAGATCACGAACTTAATGGAGTTGGTATAAACATATGATTCAATTCACTCAAGTATATTCTAAGCTCTTTAAAGTGATGGCGCTGTTGAAACATCATGATAATATGCCAACAGCGCTTTGTTTACCTTCATAATTAACTTTGCATTGCCCTTAAACACCTGTTGAACAACCAGTCTTCATGATGAAAAATAGTTTAGTAAATCATTAATGTGTAAAGGCTTTGTCGAATTTTAGCTGTACCCTACGTTGTCTTAGTCTTTAATTGGTAACGTTAGCGTATTTTGTTGATCACCTTGATAGTTGATGTCTATATGATAAAAAGATGAGGATGGTTGGCTATAAAGTAAATCTACGGTATCAATGACTAGAGCAATATAATGTCCCGCAGGTACATCGTAAGCAGTAGCTCCTAGCTCTATATCAACCGCTATTTTTGTATGGGCAGATGCATTCACTAACGTATAAGGTGCATGAGTGATAAGTCTTGCTGTGCCAGTAAAGTCAACGTCATAAAGGTATGCGACTAGCATTACGTCACTAGCACTTGGCGTAAGATTGATATGAACTTTAGGGATACCACGTAATGATGTTTTTTCAGTTAACCAATCAGACTCCCATCGTATGGCATGTATGGTACTGATGAAATGCATATTTGATATAATAGGGAAATCAAGAAAGTCTTCTGTGATATAAGAAAGTATTGGAATTCCTGAGGTGGCAAGAGTATCTAAACTACCATAAAAACGGTCTATTTTTGGCCACCAAGGATGATATGGTGAGTTTTTTATATCACCGTCACCGTCTAATTCTTTTTCATGCAAGTACCATGTATTATCACTAATATTTGCTGCCGGCCAGTTTTCAAAAGTATCATAATCAGCAAACTTCACCTCCATTTCTACTTGCGGTTTGTTGGTGATGCCGTTATCTATATCTTTAAGCCAATAGTCAAACCAGTCATGAACATTACTCCATACATGATGTTCCGCATTGCCCATTGCTAATACTTCTGCGATAGCATGTGTTCCTTGATTAAGATCTAAATGTTTAGGCACAGACAGTGCTTTAAAAAGTGATAAAACACTATTGGCTTGAAAAAGGTTATCACCAAAATTATTTGAAATATATATTGGTACTTGTCTTTGATTAAGTTGTTCAACATAAGTCAAAGGTGAGCGTATATCGGCCCATTCTGTTATTTCATCAATTCGTTCTTGCTTAAGTAACCCCAGATAATTTTGAGCAATTTCATCACTAGGGTTACCCGTTAAATAGCCTAAACCCGTGAGTAAACCTCCCCAAATTAAGCGCGGTGTTTGTTGGCCATATAGTGAATCCGTTAAGCTTCCCCATGTACTCATTGCTGCAACAGCTGCTATTCGGCTTTCATTCGCAGCACTGAGCAAACTAATGCCTGAGCCATAAGAAATTCCAGCAATACCTATGCGTTCACTATCAACATTGGTGTTTGCTTCTAAGTAATCAATAGCGGCGGAAACGTCATCAAGATCTTCAGGTCCTGCTGTTGATATTTGTCCCTCGGAATGACCAAAGCCTCGTGTTTCATAACTTAGTACGATATAACCTTTGTCAGCAAAAACAGCCGCCTCAGTTAGATATTCATATTCATTCATGCCCCAGCTATTAATAAATATAATGGCTGGGTAATTTGCTTCTCCGGTACTTGGTTGAAAGATATTGGCCTGTAGTCTTATATTGTCATAGGCCGTGATGACAATATCATCATCAGTGGTATAAAGATCTGATTTTTTAAATATTGGTTGGCCGACAATACCAGATAATAAGCCAGCTAAATCAGTAGCATTTGATATAGCTGTGGTTAGTGTCAGCAGTATAAAGAACAGTAGCTTTGGTATTTTTCTTGGGGGGGTAATTGTAATCATCAATAAATTCCTTATTGTTTTTATAATATTAGGGAAGTAATGCACTATCTTATTGAGTGCTTTTTAAACATAGTAAAATTATTGATGATCAATATTTATCTTCTTTATCCTTATTATTCCCACAATTGATAAGGTGTATATCTAGCTATGGATATGTTTGAGATAAATAGGAACGAGCCGTTTTATATTAAAAAGTACGATGCTGTCAGGGAAAATGTAATGAATGGGTATGGAATACTTGAAATTTGTTGCTGTGGTGGTGATGACACCTAAAAATAACGGGCTAAACGTGCTGTATCTATATGAAATTCTGTGGGATCCCCGTGCGGCTAATAAGCGTATTCTTCTCCTCTGTTAAGTGCAATCAAGGTTACAGCGTTTTGTTCATCATCCCTGATATACATGCGTGAACACTTTCATTTATTTCAAAGGTTTGTTGAAGCAGAATTGGTAAGCGTGACTACTTTTTTTAATAACTAATCAAGAGACTTTAACTTGCTCTAAAAGAGCCGGTGTTCTCAAGTATTCGAAACCTTATTTAAGTAATTCAATCACCAAAGAGAAATTGTATAGCTCACTCCGAGACAGAACACCGAAGGCTGCCGTTGTTTATGAATGATAAATAGGCAGGAGTCGATAGTTGTTAATATTCAGATTTTAGTTTTAGCTGAGTGGGTACTCTGAGGACTCAAAAGGGAAATTCGATAATAGCTGGATGTAACGCTATTGGGGGTTGTCATCAATATAACCTCAGACAAAACAAAACCCCAAGTTTTGTAATCTAACAAGACAATCTTTATAAATTCCATCTTAGAAATTATAGCTAGAAATAACTTTTTACTCGTAAATATTCATTAAATATCTGCAGTGAATTTTGCCTTTAACAGCAACTGAAATTAACTTAGCTTGAGTGGTTACATAGGTCAGTAATAAAAACACATACTTGATAGCTCTTGTAAAACTTATTGTTATACTATAACATTTTGTAACTGTTATGGTATAACAATTTAAAGTATTCCAATTAAGAGGCACCATGAGAAAAATATCGAAAATTATGGGCGCATTACTTGTCTTGTCAGCAAGTAATAAAATATACGCTGAGCAAATAAAAGGGATTGTTACCAATACCGATGGTAGGGCAGTTGTTGGCGCTACTGTGAAAGTAATGGGAACATCCAACGTAACAGTGACAAACGAGCAAGGCTTATTTTCGCTCGAAGTTAAGCCCGGGAATCATGAATTGCACGTGGTAGCAAAGCAATTTGTTCATGAAAATGTAGATGTAAATGTTCGTGAAAATATAAGTACTGAGTTAAGGGTATCGCTTGATAAGTCTGCTATTGAAATTATTGATGTAAGCGCGACACCTTTCCATAGCTCTAATATTGAATCTGCATTGCCTATTACAGTGTTGCACGGCGAAAGCTTGCGTATGCGCCAAGAAAATACTCTAGGTGATACCTTGAATAAAGAGATAGGTGTTCATAGTAATTTTCATGGTGGTGTGGCGAGTACTCCTATTATTCGTGGTTTAGATGGTCCTAGAGTTTTAGTGACTCAAAACGGTTTAGATGCTGGTGATGCATCACGTGTCGGCCCAGACCACGCTGTATCTACAGAAACTTCTACAACAGAGCGAATTGAAGTTTTACGGGGACCCGCAACATTATTCTATGGCAGTGGAGCTATTGGTGGTGTTGTTAACCTGGTTGATGAAAGGATTCCTCGTTCTATAGACACTAAAGGTGAATGGCTTGCTGAATACAATAGTAATAATGAACAAAGCTTAGTCTCAGGATCTGTTAATACGGGTTCTGACAATATTGCGGTACATGCTGATGGTTTTTATCGTGAAAGCAGTAATTATTATGCACCTGAAAAGAACGGTATTGATGAAATTGCTAACTCTGCTAGTGAGTCAGGTGGGTTTACCTTAGGTTCTAGTTATTTGCTCAATAATGGTTTTGTTGGGATTTCATACCAAGTTTTAAATCAAGAGTACGGTATTCCTGGTCATAGCCATGGCGATGATGATGTAGCTGTCTTAGCCGAATTGGAACAAGAACGGTGGCAACTTCTCAGTGAACTTAGTTTTGATGGTAATGTTATAAAGTCACTTAATTCGAAGGTTGCTTATACAGATTATCGCCATAGCGAATTAGAAGTTGGTGTTATTGGTACAACATTTGATAACGAGAGCGTTGAGGCAAGAATTGAGGTGTTACACCAAGATTTTTCAGATTGGCGCGGCGGTATAAGTCTTCATTATAAGCAAAGTGATTTTAGTGCTATTGGTGCAGAAGCTTTTACTCCACCCTCTGAAACAAATTCAATTGCCTTAGCTTGGGTAGAAGAACGTCATATTGGTGATGTATTGCTACAGCTAGGTGCACGTATTGAGCGCACAGAAGTGAGGGCAGCTACAGTACGGTTACCTGAACTTGAACTCATCGAAGAACATCCTGAACATGAAGAGGGTGAGCATTATTCTGATGATCATGCACAAGAAGGGATCACAAGAAATTTTGATGTTGAACATGTTTTTACACCCGTTAGCTTTTCTGCGGGTATGGTTTGGGATTTTATCGACGGTTATAACTTAGGCGTATCATTATCGCATTCAAAACGAGCACCATCTGCCTCTGAGTTATTGTCATTTGGCCCTCACATAGGCACTGGTTCATATGAAGTTGGCGCGCTATTTTCATTACATGACAACCAAGGAGAAGCCCCTCATTTTGGTTTGACAGAAAATGATGTAGTGATGGAAACAGCTAATAATATTGACGTTAGTATACGTAAATTCAAAGGAGACTTTGGTTTCATACTAAATGCTTTTTATAACCAAATAGATGATTACTATTATGAACAGTCCAGCCGTTTTTCTGCTGGCGACGGACATGATCATACCGGACATGATCATGGAAGCCATGGGCAGGAAGAAGAAGCTCACACATTACCGTTATATACGTTTACTGCACAAAATGTGACATTACACGGTTTTGAAGCTCAGGCTGTGTGGCAGATTACGGATGAATTTTCGTGGCGGGTGCAAGGGGATATAATTCGCACTCGATTAACTACAGGAGATGAACTTCCACGCACACCACCAGCACGAATTTCAAGTGAATTTAGTTACCAAGGCGAGGTTATTTCTGCTGGCTTATTTATTACTAACCACTTCGAACAAACTCATACGGCTGCACTGGAAACTTCTACAGACGGCTATGTCATGGTCGATGCAAATGTAAATTATCATTTTACATTTGGGCCTCATGATTTAGCGCTTTATCTTAAAGGTAAAAACTTGACTGATGAATATGCTCAAGTGCACACCTCATTTTTAAAAGACTTAACACCGCTACCTGGGCGAACTATTGCTTTAGGTATTCGTGGAGCATTTTAATGTGCCCGCATCATTCGAAATATACATCTATTTAACAAAGGGAAATCATGAACAAATTTAGTTTAAAAGCTCTAGTTCTAGCAACTGCCGCAGCGGCTTTAGTCGGCTGTGGTGACAGTGAAACTACTATTACTGAAATTGAACCAACTCCAAGCCAACCTGCCGTAGGCGATGGGCATGATCATGAAGGAGAGTTAGGAAAAGGCCGTTTAGCGATAGCCGATGTAAATCAAGCCGTTGTTCATATCTTTAACTTAGAAGATAACGGATTAATGGAGTCTTTAACTATTACCAATCCTGCAGAGTACTTATACGCAAGTCCAGGAAGTCGTTATGCCGTTGCAGTACAGCGATCATTTAATACAGTTGAGTTTATTGATGGTGGCGTATGGCAAGAATTACACGGAGATCACTATGATCAACATAGTGATACGCCAGAGCTTACCAGTTTTAGCTTAACTGATGTTAAACCAACTCATTATGTTCCCCGTGATGATAAAGCCATCGTTTTTTTTGATGGTGACAAAGATACAGGTGTTAATGCTGGTTTAAGTTTATTAAGTGATGAAAGCATTAGTGCAAACAAAGTGATTGCTGAGCATCATTTCGACACTTATATGCATGGTACCGCTGAGGTTCGTGGCGATTTTGTTTTAACAACCCTGCGAGAGAGTGGTACCGAAAGTAGTTTACCAGAACGTGTTGCGTTATTCGAAGTTCATGGTGATCACTTTCATCAAGAACAAGTGTTTGAAGAAAGTTGCCCTGCTTTACATGGTAGCTTTCAAACTGAAGACTATACCGCTTTTGCATGTAGTGATGGTGTTTTAGCAATTGAACAGCAAGGTAGTGTTTTTACTGCAAAGAAAATTAGTAACCCAGTTTCTATGATTGAGGGAGTACGGATTGGCTCATTGAAGGGGAGTGAAGAAAGCAATGTAATGATTGGTAAAGCTAGCTCGGACTTCTTTTTAGTCGACCTAGCATCACAGAGTATTACTCCGCTTAATTGGCAACAAGAGGCTAACTTAACTTCTGTAGCATATGGTTTTGATGGTCATAATGAACATATGCTAATACTAGATAGCGAAGGTCATTTGAATCTTTATTCTGCCGAAAGTAATTGGCAATTTGAAAGCCGAATTGACGTTTTTGAGACTCTAGCTGAAGATGCTAAGCCTTTGATTGTTTCATCAAAAGCGCACGAGCTTGTTTATATTATTAATGGTCAAGAAGTTACAACTATTGATTTACATGATAGTGAAGTGATTGCTCATTTCGATTTAGATTTCACGCCAGGTAAAGCGGCTTGGCTTGGGGTTTCAGGTGAGAAAGAACACGAACATTAAGGTCAACGGCTATTAATAGCACTACAAGTCGCTAGCTGTTTGGGTGCACTATAATGCCGAGCCTATAGCGAATAACAAGTCAGTTTTTAGAGCCCTAATAGCAATATTAGGGCTTTTTTTGGTGTGTTTTGAAAGATAATTATTGAATATTGCAGAGTGGTAATGGTTTTTAGAAATCAGTCATGTTTATGAATTTCTTAAGTTACCATGCAAGCGAGTAACTGGGCTTCCCTAGTGGTACTTATATGCCCTGTTATTTGTCAATACGGCTTTCTATATAATCGATTATTGCTGTTATTGTTAATATAACCTGAACTCTGGATAATGAGTACATGATGTTTAAGTAAAAACAAAAGCTTAAGGTTATTAAGAATGAAAGTTATACGTTGAAGTAGCGATATACGCTATCAATGTTTCAATTTATTCGATTATCAAGGCAAAACGTTTATGAATAACGGGTTATTTATCGACGTTTTAACGCTGAGAATAGAGTAAAGGGGAATATTGTGTAAGGGCTGCTTATCCAGAGTTCAGGTTAATATACTTTCAGTTTCAGTTTCCGTTTCAGCTGAGTTAAGTGGCACGAGATACAAAAGGAAGTTTTGACGTGTAGCCCCTTTTAGTACAGTCGTCACTGCAACGCCAGCGGTAAATCATGCTTAACCTACGAAAGTATTAGTACAAACTCCTTGTCTATCTTCTATACGAATGATATAAAAATAGCAGTAATAAAAGTATTAATTAATAATGGTGTTGATGATGGATTATCGCGAGTCGACAGTGAGTTTAGGCATAACGGACAAATTAGTTTGTTCTTGTTGCGGAAGCCAACAACATAGCGTTAATTCGGTAATTACTTACAGTTTCTACTTTTTTGAATATTTGCCTATTTTTCCGGTAAAGCGAGATACTCTAGTACAGTGTGTACATTGTAAAAACCTGGCCGATGTTGCCAATAACACCTTAGACCGAAAACTTGTTTTTTCTGATCTCATTTTGGTATTTTTCAATAAACTGCGTTTGCTTAGCACTTTCACTGGCAGCATTATTATCATCTTGTTGTTGAGTTATTATTTTTCTGAAGAGCAAGAAAAACACCGTCAAAGTCAAATGTACATCGATACTCCTAAAGTTAATGACTTTTATTATTTAGACTATCGTAACAGCTTTGGAGATCAACGTTCGCACCACAAATACCGTATTGCCAAAATTGTCGATATTACCGGTGGTACAGTATCTCTTAGTTTTGGTAATTACTTTTACCCATTAAAAAAGTCCTTGAGTGATGGTGTTCTGTTTGGCCACAGTACAAATTTTGATTATTTTGAAAAAAAACGGCAGAATTTTTCGTCCGTGGAACTAAGTAGTTTATTTGAGCAAGGTTTTATTTATCGAGTAGTACGACCTGAACTTGCTTTTATTGGCAGGAATAGAGCTGTTTACATGATTGCTGGTCACGCTGTAACTAATCCAACGGTCGCTAAAGAAAAGTGGTTCTTTATCCCAGGTAAGCGCGAAAATGCTCAAGGGGTAGCGCTGCTTGAAGCTACTCATGTTAATAATAGATACGAGAAAGCTTTTGAACTATTGAAACGTTCAGCTGAACTTGGCTATGCTCCAGGGCAGACTAACTTAGCTGAGCTTTATTTAACGTTCAATGGTCATGAAGAAGTGCGTGATGTACAAACTGCTGCTCACTGGTTATTTCAGGCCGCCTTGCAAGGTTATCAGCCAGCAGTTGAAAAGTATCGAGTGATTTGTGAATTAGAAAAAAGCTGTAATATTGAAGATTTTTATCGAGGATTGAAGTAATAAGATACGTCCAAAATGTTATGTGCTGACATTGTTGTATTCATCATCTCTGCAGAAATTTATGAACACTTCTATTCATTTCAGCGTCGTTAATAGATGGATTTGGTAACTTTAGGTGAATTTTTGACAAGCGAAGAAAGAGAGGGAATTCACCTGATAACATTAACTTCCACCAGAATCAAAACCCTATTATTAAAGCATTTAATTTTATTATCAAAAAATCGTAGCTGAATTGGGCCGTTTTAGGGCGCATAAAGACAGAAAACGTTTTAAAGTTTATGCTGATTCCCCGTTTAAAACGCTAATGATTTAGACGTATAGAATAGGCGATAAACATTACTTTAATTCCATTAAATTAAGTGGTTAGAAAAATTGTTTATAGACGTTTTATCTAGATTGTTGACACTGCAATGACTATGTAACATTCCTATTAATCACCGTCCCCCCTCTGATAAGTTTTGTACAGATTATTGTTAAAACTCGTACTATTTACCGTTAAAATTTGTACTGTTTTGTTAAAAGATGTAGCCAAGCCATTAATTTGAGTGTATTGTTTTTGAACACCGGTTGACAGCGCTGTCAATTTAAAAAGACAGCGCTGTCTTCTGGCGTAGTAGGTTAAGCCAATGATTTATCTAGTTTATAAAAATGGATTTTGGCTACTAGCATGGTTACAAACCTTGCTAGCGTAGGCTGTATATTGGCGAAGGTATAAAATTATAAAAATAAATAACCCTAATAAAGCCAATTAATTGGCCACCACACAGAGGTAAGTATGAAAAGATTATTAACAGCATGCGCAGTAACCGCGGCTTTAGCTTCTACACAAGTATTAGCTGCAGCACCAGGAACACCAACACTTACAGAACAGTACGCCAACTACAACGGTAAGGGCTTTGTTACGGTTTCTGGCGAAGCAGGAGCATACAAATCACTAGTTACACGTGTTGATGTTGTTGACTTACCTGTTACTTGGTCACCAGCTTGGAGCGGTGATGCAGCAACATCATGGCAAGTACTTGTTAATGGAGAAGTTGCTGTTTCGGGTACGGGTGCTGGTGGTAGTGCGATTGTTCCAATTACTAGTGGCGGTCTAAAAGAGATTGTTGTGCGTTTATGTAATGATGATGGTTGTGTTGACAGTGCAGCAGACCAAGCCGTTATTTCCGATACTGATGGCTCTCATCTAATGCCGCTTGGCGAACAGGTTGACTCTGCAAATACTAACTATGCACAATCTAAAGACCAGATCGTTGGTACTTATTTTGTTGAGTGGGGCATCTATGGCCGTAAATACTTTGTTGAAAATGTACCTGCTAATAATTTAACGCACATTATATATGGCTTTATCCCAATGTGTGGTGAAAACAAATCACTTAAAGATGGTAATGCGTCTGGTTGGAGTGTACTTCAAGCTGATTGTGCACAAAGTGAAGATTACGAATTAGTCATTCACGATATGGGCGCAGCTTTTTGGCGTCAAAATGGTGCAGTTAAAGCCATGAAAGTTGACGGTACAGCGGTAGGTTATGGTGAAGTTGGTATGGGCAACTTTGGTCATTTAATGGCACTTAAGCAAGGCAACCCACATCTTAAAATAGTTCCATCAATTGGTGGTTGGACACTTTCTGACCCATTTTACGGTTTTACTGATAAAGCAAATCGCGATACGTTTGTGGCTTCTTCTAAAGAATTCTTAAAGACTTGGAAATTTTTTGATGGTATCGATATCGATTGGGAATTTCCAGGCGGTGGCGGTGCACAAGCTTCATTAGGTGATCCTGTTAATGACGGTCCTGCCTATGTAGCGTTAATGCAAGAGCTTCGTGCAATGCTAGACGAACTTGCTGCTGAAACAGGTCGTGAATATGAATTAACCTCTGCTATTGGTGTAGGTTGGGATAAAATTCAAGATGTTGATTATGCCGCTGCGGCAGAATACATGGATAACATCTTTATGATGTCATACGACTTTTATGGTGCATGGGGCAGTGAGACTGGCCATCAAACAGGTCTTTACTGTGGCGCCCATATTTCTGCTGATAAATGTGCCGGTACAGGTGAGTTTGGCCCAACAACAGTTACAGATAAAACTAAAGCAGGTAATTTAGGACGTGATTCTTATGCTCCAGCAGGCATGCCAGAGTATACAACAGCTAATGCAACACGTTTATTGTTAGATCAAGGTGTACCGGCTCATAAATTAGTTGTTGGTGCAGCAATGTACGGACGTGGTTGGACTGATGTTCAAATGGTTAATGGCAGCCCAATTGGTGCTGTTGGTAATCACGTAGATAGCTCAGAGAATAACCCTTTAGTTGCTGAAGGTGGTGAAGGAACTTCA
>Ga0105354_1001719_pt1 | contig 13430 bp, 9 predicted proteins | sample GOMGulsemesocosm_FD_83658 | JGI IMG/M metagenome (GOLD analysis project Ga0105354, IMG submission 83658) | Methane-oxidizing microbial communities from mesocosms in the Gulf of Mexico - GOM9B Gulf of Mexico | ecosystem: Environmental > Aquatic > Marine > Cold seeps | place: USA: Gulf of America...
AATGTGACTAACCCAATCATTATTAATAATAAGGCTGCCAAAGCAGCAAACCACCAAGGCTTTATTACTTGTCTATTTTCCTTAATTGTATTGACTGTTGGATTTGCATTACCTTGAGTTGATGTCGAATTATTCTTTAAGCTTTGCAATAGGGTTTGATAATCTGATGAATTTGGATCTTGGATCACGCGATATACTTTAATTGCTCCTGGTATGCCTTTTAAACGTCTTTTTCCAACTTCGCTTGAAGGTACCTCAGCTTTATTCATTGCGAGATACACAGACTCTGTAAAGTATATTTCATCTGCATCTGTGATCCCTTCGATTCTTGCAGCGATATTGACCGCTTCGCCAAAGATATCACCTTTTCGCTCTTCGACTTCACCAGAGTTAATCGCTATTCTGACATTGATTAAATCGTCTTCATTTTGTTGGTTATTATATTCCCTGAGCTTTTCTTGCATTAACATGGCACATAAAACCGCATTTGTGGGTGATTCAAATGTGAGTAGTAAAGAATCACCTAAAGTTTTAACTAAGTGACCGTTAAATTTATGTGCTATAGGCAGTAAAAGTTGTTCATGGGCGTCTAACAGAGATAATAATTGTTCTCTAGAAGTTTTTGATGTGCGATCAGTAAAACCTTTTATATCTGTAAACATCACAGTTAAAACGCGACTAGTCATAAAATTTCCTCTATTTTATTCATAGTTTAGTCGCTAAAAGCAAAAAAAAAGCACTTAATATAAATTAAGTGCTTTTAAATTAATTTTGTTTAATCTATAAGTTACAAACTAAATTGCGCTGCTAGGCGGAAGTTAGTGCCTTCACCTATTGTGACATTTGAATCACCGCCACCCGCTAAATATTCTGCATCAAATAAGTTTTCAACATTAAATCTAAAACTGATATCTTTTTGACCTAATGACATTTTATAAGTCGCGCCAATATCTACTCTTGCATAACCCTCTTTCGTGATCGTATTACTGGTATTTGCAAAACGCTCACCTTCATAAAATAAGCCCGCATTTACAGCTAATGCATCATTAAGCTCATATCGAGACCATAAAGAAGCAGACCAGTTTGGCGCATCAACAGGCGTATTACCTGCATAGCTTTCATCTTTTTCATATTTAGCGTCTAAATATGCACTTGATGCCATTACAAATAATTTATCATTTACAGCACCTTGTGCCGCAAATTCAAAACCTTTATGACGTTGCTCACCAGATTGTGTCGTGATCGTATCAAATTCAGGATTATTTTCTAAGTTCTCTGTAATTAAGCTGCCCGTTTTACTGATATCAAACAAAGCAGTCGTTAATAATAAACGCTCATCAAATAACTGCCATTTAGCACCAATTTCAAGCTGCTTTGAAGTAACAGCATCTAGCTTCATGCCATTATTTTTATCTTTATCATCATTTAATGTCTCACTACCTTGAGGTTCAAACCCTTCAGAGTAACTCGCATAGAGTGTCGCTGTATCTAATGGATGATAAAGCACGCCAAGCTTAGGTACAAAAGATTCATTATCCGCACCTTTTTTATTTTGTTTATCATAACGACCACCAAATGATACTTGCCATTGCTCATTTACTGTCACTAAATCTTGTACATAAATACCGTAATAATCATATTCACTGGTATATAAAGAGTCATCCGTTTTATATGTAATATCCGGACGCGCAGCTTCATTCATACCTGCTTGGTATTCAAAGCTGTCACCATTTGTTTTTAGCTGCCCATAATAATAATCTAATGAGTTTGCGCCAATTAACAACTGATGTTCCATGCCAGCCAGTTCAAACTCGCCTATAAAATCAGCAAACATGGTTTTAAATTGCCAATCATCAAATCTATCATAAGGTTTTGATGTGTAACTATCGCCTTCAACGAAGTCACTTGGTTTTTTAGGTGAAGACTCAAAACGCTGGCGACTAAAGTTTTGTTCGTTATAACCTAGTTTTACTTGCCATTGCTCACTTAAAAAGTAGCTAACATCAAAGCCCATATTTTCAACAGTGATATCAGTAAAAGCCCATGACATATCGCGTATTGTTTTATCATCGCCGATTACATCACCATCACTATTTAACCAAGCGCCTGTATCTAGCCCTGCTTTATCGTCGGTACGATCGTAGTGAAATCTTACTAAAGCGTTATCTGATAAATCATAATCAACAACAACAGCACCTAAAAAGCGATCTCGTTCTCTTTGCTCATCATTTTGATATTCACGTGAGTAGTCGACATCTTGCTTAACTAATACACCACGATACCTTAAAGATTCATCTTCATTAAGTGCACCGCCCGCATCTAAAACAAAACGTGTAGAACCTTCGCCATCAAAATCAGCACCCACATTTAAAATTGTTTTAGCGGTTGGCTTTTTAGTTACCATATTAACTAAACCACCTGGTGCAGATTGACCATATAAAATACTAGATGGACCTTTAATTATTTCTACACTTTCAAGTGTTTCAATTGGCTGTTGATAATGCGACCAATGTTGATGACCATCTCTTAAATAACCGTTTGACGAACTTAAAGTAAAACCACGTAAATTAAATACTTCTCTATTTCTCTGCTTAGAGCCTGCAGTTAAACTGGCATCATTAAGTAAAACTTCACCTAAAGTGGTAGCCAATTGCTCATTTACGATTGTATCTGGGATCACAGTCACTGATTGTGCTGTATTTAATAATGAAGTATTTGTGCGCATGGCACCATTTGCATCATCAATTTTATAATCATTAAAATAAGAACCTTGAACTTCAATAACTTCAATTTTTTTATCGGTTGCTTGTGCTAAAGGAGCTGATAAGGCAGCGCTAAGCGCTAAAAATAATGTTGAATACTTCATAATAATCCTAGAATAAGTTCAGTTAAAAACCAACAAGCGAATCCTATTGAAAATTATTATCATTTGCAATTAGATTTATGTTATCAAATGTAATTATCGTTTGAAAAACATACATAAAATACAAGATGTTAAGTAAAAACACGTATTTATTGACTCAGATCAAAATAAAAGTAGAGGTAAGCTTTAATAACTTAGGGGCATGAGTTTAAAAAAGAATATTGGTAGAAATGTATATAAAGTGATTAATAATACCTTAAGCATCATTGTGTGGCTAAAATTGCAACCCCTTGTCGATACCCGATACCACCATTACCATGAACTAAACCATAGTTCATTCCGGTCTCTTTTAGTTGCTGATACATTTCAATCAAACCAAATAAAGCGGGGTTATTCCAAGGTGCTCTCGCTAAGTTCATACCGCCGCTTAGTGTCAGTAGATGTTTAGATAAAAAGTTGGGGATCTGTTCAATTGTGTCGACTAATCCAGTATTAAGTAAAAACGCCATAGGCACAACGGGGTAGCAGGTATAAACTTTCATTAAAGCCTTTTCATCATGTACTAATTGATTAAAGTCTAAGTTAGCTTGGCTACAAGCTGTTTCATACGCATATGCTAAATGATCGTACTTAACTATTTGAGATAAGGCTTTTGGTTCATCAATATCCAATAAACCTAAACCAACGCCTTTTACTTTTACACAATACTTTTTATCAACCGATAACTTTGAAATCAACTGGTCACTACACAAGAGTAATTTACCAGTGAAATCCACTAAAGGATTGGCACAGTCAACACCTCTAAATAAATCAGTTACTTGATTAAACCATTTAGGCTCTGGTGGTTCAAAGTGTGCTCGGCCTTCGGTCATAGCCAATTGATGACTTTTACTATGATTTTGAAACAAATGATCTGCGTAGTTTAAAAAGTCTTCTTTGCTACTATCGTGATGATCTATAAATTTATGCGCTAAATCGTTGTAAAGTTGAGAGATACTAGTTTCATCATTATAGATAGCCATCAGTTTATGGCGTTGCGCTTTATTATAACCTGACTTTAATGGTTCTTCACCGCTGATTATCACAGCATGCTCACCTGACTCTATAAGATCTTGAGCGCGCTTAATGGCTAATATTGGCGCACAACCACTACGAAAATGATTTTCTTTTTCTGGGCTGTGCCAATCTGTAGATAAAGGATCTATTGTGAGCGTAACAATTTCAATATTGTGCTGATTGATTTTAGTTGTAATTTCCTCAAACTGTTTATAAGAAGCGTTAAACCGCTCATTAAAAATTTGATTAATTTGCGAAAAACCAGCAACGATATTCATTTTATCCCTTTATATACCTAAAGTTTAGTGTAATGCAGCTCTATGTGGCAGTTTTGCACATACTTTTGCTTCATGAATTAAAATTTCTTCTAATCTTTCATCAACTTCTGGTTTCTCAAAATACTCATAAGCTAATTCTACAAATAAGTTTTTGTGTTTTTCTTCAGAGGCGGCTATTTCAACATAAAACTGCTTTTCTTTGCCTTCTGGCAATGCTTCACCGACAAGAGCAAAGCGTTCACAGCCTCTCGCTTCAATAACAGCACCTAACAGTAACCTATCTAAAAAGAACTGGTCTGGATCACCACGGAAGATACTGCGCATTTCTTTGATATAGGTGTCTTTTTTATCATTACCTAACGTAAGACCTTTTTTGGTCAATAATTTAAGTACTTCTTTAAAGTGAAATAACTCTTCTATAGCCAGATCAGTCATGGTTCTTACTAGCGTTTCTCGATTAGGGTAATGAGACAGCATAGATGTTGCCATACCCGAAGCTTTTTTCTCTGCTGATGCGTGATCTTGCAAAAAACTATCAAAATCAGCAAGAACCGCTTCGGTCCATTCAAAAGGTGTATCGTATTTTAATTCAAACATGTTAAAGCCACAGAAAAATTACTAATATAAAACGCAATTTTACCTGTGTTTTTAACGCTTAAAAAGAGTTTGTTTAAATTTAATTAATCGACAGCGTTTTTATTATAAATATCAAAAGATTTTAAGTTAATATGGCCTTACTCTATCAACTTTTCCTTTTTGAGTGGCTTCTATTTTTAATGGACTTTTGATTTGTTTCCAAGCCGTCACTTTACCGCCCATATTAATGCGTTCAAATCCAGTTAATTGCGTTTGTGAAGCATCTATTTCTAAAAAAGTTAATAACGATTGAAAGCTATTTTGAGTGCTTACATCAATTGTTAGTAAGTCCTGCTCTCTACCTTTAAAGTATTCATTAATACCTTGTTGGTGACGCTCATAACATGACTGTAAAAACTCGTCTTTTTCAATATTATCAAGTGTTAGAGGAGAAAACACATCGTTATAACATCGCTTTAGCGTTGGATTAAAACCACCATCTGTACGTTGTAAGTTTTTATGCATACGTGCTAACAGTTGTCTAATAGATGGGATCCAAACTGTAGAATCACGCTGTAGATAAATAAATTTAGCGCCAGGAAATTCAATATCAAGTTTTTGATAATCACAGAATATTGGCGTATCAGCAATCACTTGTGCAGTCTCCATTGACTGATTGGTATATGCAGTATGAGCTGTTTTAAAACCTAACTCTAACATTGCCACACAAACACTTGTAGTCGCTGTACGAGGCAGGCCAATAATAAAAATTTTTTGTTCTGTCACTTCATTCAATTCAATAATGTAAAAAAAAGATCATAAGTAATTTCGTGACTTATTAATACTGTTAAAATCAGATATTACTTATGGTTTGCGTTTCATTTTTATATAAAGGTAAAGTAATTATCACTTTAAGGCCACCCAATCGGCTTTCTTTAGCCTTAATAGAACCATCATGCATTTCGATAATACTTTTAGTAATAGCTAAACCTAAACCACTGCCAACTAAATCTCTATTTCTGGAAGCTTCCTCTGTGTATAGACGCTCAAAAATTTTTTCCTGAGACTTTTTTGGCACACCTGGTGAAGCATCTGAAACACTTAAAACTATTTTATTATGCTTTTGTTTACATGAAAAATGTATTCGACCTGGGACATCAGTATATTTTATCGAATTTGAAGCTAAATTGGCTAACACCTGTTGGATTTTCTTTCTACAAGCAAGCAACATCACATTATCATCAAGTATTATCTCTTCGGTATAATCAAACTCACTTGCTAACGATTTAAATTCATTTGAAAAACCAGAAATTAAAAACTTACACTTAAATGGTTCTTTTATTATATTTATTGAATCGTTATCCATACGTGAAAGTTCATTAATATCACTTACCAGTTGATTTAATTGATTTATTTTTTCATGCATGCTTCTAAATTCCGCATCTTTATCATTCACTAAATCAAACTCTAAAGATTCTAACTGTAACTTTAAAACTGTTAATGGGGTTCGTAAATCATGGGAGATATCTGAGAATAAAGCTTTTTTTCGCTCCATAGACTCAGCTAATAAGCGCTTTTCTAACTTGATTATTTTACGTTTATTCCAAAGCTTTAAAATTAAGCCTAATAACAGTATTACTATGATTGAATAAATTAAAATAGTGATCTGATTTCGCAGTTTATTTTGGTCTAATAAGGTTTGTTTATGGCTTTTATCTAGCTCTAATTCTTTAATAGCTAAGTCTTTATGAACTGTATCGAGTGAGTTCTGTAGTATGCTCAGCCTATTATTATAAACTGTGGTATTAAGCTTTTTTAAAGCATTTAAAAGTAAATTTTGATAATCTGATGCCTGTTCAAAGTTTTGATTTTGAGTTTCAACCTTAACTAATACTTCTAATGTTTTAACTTTATATTTTAGATATGGCGTTTTTACTAATAAGTTTAAAGATTCTAAGCCAAACTTTCTTGCTTCATTATATTTTTGTAAGTTGAACTTCATTTCACTTAAATTATATAAAATAGAAGATAGTAAACTGTTATCGCCTTCGCGTTTACTAATAACCTGATATGATTGCTCAAAATATTTTTCAGCTAATTTGAATTGTTTATTTTTTGCATGAGCTAATGCGATATTTGATTTAGCCCATGCTTGATCTCTTTCACTGTTTATTTCACTAAAGGTATTTAATGCTTGTGTTGCATAATCCAAGGATAAATCGATTTGGTTTAATCCAAGCGTTGCCTGTGCCATTTTAACTTGGCTATGACCTATGTAACTTCTATCACCAGATTTAATATCTAACTCTAAACTCTTACTAAAATAAATTTTTGCTGAATTAAAATCTTCAAGCTGTCGATATAGCTCAGCGATGGCATAATAACTCCCAGCCTGTTTGTCTTCTGAAAATCCCGCATCATTAAATGTTTTTAATGATTTTAGCTCTAAATCTAAAGCCTCAGGTAACAATTGCAAACTAACATAAATATTAGCGATACTACCATATAAATGTCCAAGTTCAGCCTTATCTGAAATCTGTTCTTTTCTTGAAAGTAACGGGGTTAGAAGGTTTAATGCAACATGATATTGCGCAATTCTTCTATATGTACCTGCTAATCGTCTTGTAGCATTAACTTCATCATCAAATTTACCATACTCTTTATATATGGCTGTAGCCTGTGAAAGCCATTTTATCGCATCAGGATAATTTGACTCTTTAAAATAAATAACCCCTTTGGTATGCGCTAATTTACCAAACTCGTATTTGTTTTGATTATTGTTAACGATTTTAATTGCACGATCAATTGTGAAATGGGCTTGTTTAAATTCAGATGTATCTCTTAGGCTGCGAGATAACAACCTTAAGTATCTTGCTTTAATTTTATAATTAGTTTGATTAAATACTGTGCTATCGAGTGATTTTAATTGAGAAACTTTAATATTATTATCGTGATGTTTAAAAGCACGCTCTATTTTCTGAGATAGATCATTTTGAGCTAAAACAGAAAAAGAAAATATTAACAAAATTATAAAATAGAATCGCACTAAGGTAATACCAGTTTATAACCAGCGCCATACACAGATTCTATGACCTTTACTTCAGCTCCTGCTTGCTTGAAGCGTTTACGGATATTTTTGATATGGCTATCTATTGCACGATCTGTAATATCCCGTAAATCTGGATAAGCTAAATCGATTATTTGTTCTCGTGAATAAATTCGCTCAGGTGAGTTAAATAACAATAAAAATAATGCGTACTCTAAAGCAGTTAAGTTAACTTTTACATTTTTATACAAAACCAGTTGTTTATCTTTATCAACAACCAATGTTTTAGAAAGAGGCTGGCTTTTGGTACGTTTTAAAATCGCTTTAACGCGCATCACCAATTCTGGGGCACTAAATGGCTTACATACATAATCATCAGCCCCGGCACCTAAACCCACAAGTCTATCAACTTCGCTAACTTTTGCAGTAAGCATGATGATAGGCACTTCAGAAAAGGTGCGAATTTCTTTACAACAAGTAAATCCATCTTTACCGGGCAACATGACATCGAGTATTACTAAACTTGGTGCAGTTTGTTTTACCGTAGAGATAACATCCAACCCATCTTTTAAGTGAGTTGTGGTAAAACCTGATGCATGAAAAAAACGCGCCAAATGGTTTGCAATTTCGATTTCATCTTCAACTATTAATATATGTTCCATAACTTGCTACTTTTAATGTGCTGTATAACTTTCTAATGCTAACTCAATTTGTTTTCGAAATGAAACTTGAAGTGACAGATCATGGCACATCATAGTTAACACTGAGGGGAGATCAGTCATAACTTCAATATCTTGTCTTGTCATTAATTGCGATAAGCTCAAGTCCACACCCAAATTCATTAAAGAATTATATATTTTTCTGTTTCGGTTCTGGATGATTATCTTATTTTCCATCTTTGGCATATGTTCAATTATCAATGATGATATTGAACACTATAAATATGGAGCAATTATGAATTAAAATTAAATGCAGGCAATTAAGTCCACCTTTACAATGAAACACCCTCTCCATAATGCTTACATATTTATCATGTTTAATAGTTTAAAGTTTAGTTATGAAAGAAACGTAAAATGAATTACCAAAACCATAAAATAGCAGCTTCTCAAGTCAATCTTACTATGCCAAATGAAAGTTGGATTTCTTTAACTTTTAATGGCATTAAGAATGTAGAAAAGCGATTTTTACTCGCTGCTATTTCATCGGCTTTACTAATATGTATCGTTTTGTCTTTAATGCTAACGAGTAATATGCCTACTAATTCAACTAATTCAACTAATTCAACTTTAAAAGTTGCGGTTCAAATTAACACCTTAGGCAATAAACACTTAAAATTCGTAGCTGAATTATTATCAGGGCAATTCAAATACGGATCATGGCGATATATAAACTCTGAGTTAACGGATAATAAAATTAAAAGTTATATTCAAATCCCTTTAAAGCTTCAAATGGAAAAGGATTATCAAAGAAATTATATTAAAAAAGCACTCTGTCCTAATAAAGACCATCCTTTATGGAAACATATAGAACAAAGTCAATTAGAAATACATTTATATACTGGCTATAAACACAATAGTGTTTACGCTAAGTGTGGCTAATTATATTGCTCTTATTTTATTAAAGTTATTTACCATAATAACCAATAAGCCGTAGAGCAATGCCTACTTCGGTATGATAATTGTTGACTTGATTAAACTCTAGAAAAGGCTCTAATTCAAAAAACAGCCATTTTTTATAAAAAAGATCTCTGAATCGTATCGAAGCTAAATAGCTTTCCTCAGAATATTTATTTTTATTGTACTGTAGCCCGGTCACCAGTAGCTGATCATCTTTAAGACTTTGAATATGATAAAAGCCGACTTTTTTACGCGCATATTGCTCTGATTGTACTTTTTGCCAACTTGCAGATAATGATAAACCACTATTTTCAAGTGGATAAGCAAGTGCACCTTTTAATGAAGGTGCCCAACCATCACTGCTAAAGTAATCTAATCTAGGTGTTAATTGAATCTGATAGGATTCAAATTGCCACTTTCGCTTTAACTCACTACGTGCGTATATTTGCGAACGTGAAATGCCGATTCTGTTTTTAATTTTTAAGTTTTCATTAAGCTCTTTTATATATTGTACGGCTAAATTAATATCCTCTTCATCTTTTTCAATGGAATCGGCTTCATAATCTAGCTTTAAATCATCCTCATCATCATTATCTATTACAAGTGCTATTTTATCATTCCAGTTTGGCAGCTTTAATCTCACTTTAAACTTAACTTCAGTATCAGCTAAATCGGCACTTCTTGGTAACCAACCAAGCTGTAAATAACCATTTGCTGATGCTTTATCAGTCACTCTTTTATTGCTAGCAAAATTATCTAACCATGAGGCAGTATCCTGCATCATGATATCAATTTTACTCTGCACCTGATCAACGGTATTTTCTTGTGAGGCAAATGTGTAATTACAGATTAAAATGTAGAAATACAAAGTAGATAATAATATTTTTTTCATAAGCTTATAATTTTTAATGCAATGAATTACTATTAATAATAGCATTTAAATTAGCCTAGGTTTAAAACACAATTGTAAAATTACAATAAACCCAATAATCTATATAAAAAATAAAAGGATTTTTAAATAATGATCATTGTTGCCATACTCGTTTTTTTAAGTGGTATTGCTATGGAAGAATATGCATATGGGCTTGTATATGGCATTTTGATTTATCTTTTTGATAGTAATAGAAAATTACAATCAAGAGTAAATTTATTAGAAGCTAAAAGTTTAAACCCTGAGTCTCTCAGTCAAGAGGAGTTATCTCATTCTCCGGCCTTTAATACACATGATGACGTCTATTCAAAAGAAGATTTAGATAATACACAAGAAACTTTTAATCAAGAAATACCTAGAGAAGTTAATAGTAATGAACCTCAAACAAAAACCATAAATGAAAAACAAGATTTACACTACTTTGATGACAAAAAACCAATAAGTACAAAAACAATTGTTGTACATAAAAGTTCGTTTACTCTGGGTCTTTTTAATAAAATACTTGAACCACTTTTATCAACCATTTTAGGCCCTTTTACAGCCTTATTAAGCTCATTTTCAAAAATATATCAACATTATAAAAATCAAGGTAAGGCACCCGTATTCTTTTTAACCCTTGCAGGTATCATCACTTTAGTTATGGGATTTGGTTATTTACTGCAGTATTCATTTAATGAATATTTGCCACCTGTAGGCAAAGTGAGTATCGGTTATTTTTGCGCTTTGGCTATTTTGATTTTTTCAATTAAACTTGCTAAAACTCGCCTAGATATGTCTGAATATAGTGCAAGTTTAATAGGTTTAAGTGTGATTTTATTTTATCTATGTAGTTACTTTTTAGGCCCTTATTATCAGCTTATTTCAGACTTAAATACCTTTATTTTATTAAGCTTAATTTCAGCAGCTGGTTATATTTTATCTAAACTTTATGAAACGCGTATTGTAGCTTTCATTAGTTTATTAGGTGGCGCATTATCACCTATTTTCTTAACTTCTATTATTAGCAGCTCTCCCCTACTTTATCTTTCATTTTTATTACTTATTTGTATTGGTGCTTTGGCGCTTTCTTTTACAATCCGCTGGCAATTGTTAGCGCAACTTAGTTTTGTATTATCTATCGCACTGGTTGAGTTTGTTTTATTACAAGCAAATCACATTCAGTCAATTACAGCTATTTTATTAGTGCATTTATTTTTCTACAAAATGTATATAAACCTATATTATCAATGGTATAAATTTAAAAAAAATCGGCAAAATTGTTTAATTCAACTATGTGTTTCTTTGGCTTTTATGTTGTTGGCAATTGAACAGGTTTCTTCAAGTTCACAACAATATGGTATTTTGCTTTTATTAAACGCTGTTATTTCGGGAACCGTGTTGATATTAAGTAAAGTTAATTACATTAAGCGGTTTATCAACAAAGAAGTAAAAATCATTGCTTTGCTTATATCTGGTTTCTTTACTGGTACTGGCATTTTAATTTTAACTTCACCGGAGCTACTAAGCTTAGTATGGGCGGTTGAAGGGGTATTATTACTGTTCTTAGGCTTACGTTTTAATTATTACAGCGTGCGACTTGAAGCCTATCTCTTACTATTAATTGCATCTGTAACTGCAGCTGGCAATATATTTTTATGGTTTTATGATGCGATAGAACCCTTGCCTTTACTAATATCTCTAACATTTAATATGGGTTATTTAAACTTAATCAGCATTGTAATTTTAAGTTTTATAGTGCCAATTTTACTCAATAAAAATATAAACCGATTAACTTATAAAGAAAAAGTAACTAAGTATTATTTAAATCATTTGAGCATGTGTTTATTGTCTTTATTTATTATGACAAGCATCGCCTGTATTTATCCTGATGGTTTTTGGTTATTTTCCTTACTCCCTTTATTTGGAATGATTTTTATCAGTCATAAATTCAATTGGCCAAAATTAGAGGAAATTGCATTTTTACATTGGTTTTTACTCATAATACCGGTGATCGCAAGTGGGTTATATATAGGTGATTTTCACTTTAAAGCACAAACATTAATAGGACAAATTGCCCGAGTCGAAGCTTTTTTAGCCTTATGGTTGATTGCATATGTTTATCGTAAACTATTTAAAAATAGTGTGTTATTCAAAATAGCACAACATCTAGACACTACCTTTTTTATTATTTTACCAATATGTTTTTTACCTTCGATATATAGGCAGTCACCAGAATTTATCCCATTAGCCTTATGGGGTTCAGCTATATTATCAGTCTTTATTTATTATAAAATTCAACGCCCTATTTTATGGTTAATGGCAAAACTCGTCTTACTATCCGCTGCATTAACAACCGTATTTGCATGTTATTTAGTACAGTTTGAAAATTGGCAAGGACATGGATTAAGTGCATTACTAATAAGTTGCTCACTACTATTGATGCTATTACTGATATCTAAATCTTTTAGCCATCAAATAACGTTATCCGCAAACATGTTCAAAAATAAAATTGCGTCTTTGTTTGCCCCGACTTGTATTTTTTGGGGTTTAAGTCTCTTTATTTTAGTGTTTGGAGTGAGTAACAGTGTTTATTTTGGTTTATTTAGTGCCATTATTTATTGCTATGCACTTATTGTATTGCCTTACTTCAGAGTTCGGATGAAACCCTATTATGGCTTAATTCAAAAAAGCGCTTGGCTGTTAAGCTTATTATTAACCCTAGGGTTATGGCAACATACTGAAATAGATAAACTGTTTAATACTATTTCAATTGCTTTAATATATTTATCTGTGTTGCTCTGCGGATTTTATATCTCTTATACAAGTAAACCTCTATTTGTATTAACCCGTAGATTAGGCTTAAAACAAAAAACGAGCATATTAATGTGCCACTTTTGCTTAACCTCAACTTATTTAAGCTTTATTTACCTTTATGAACTTAAGCTAACAAGTCCATTAGTTTCAATTTTATTGGTAATACAAGGAACAAACCTGTTATTCCATACTTTGAAAACTAAATATCTATGGTTGATGCCTATTAGTATTGGCTATTTTGTTATTGCGACATCAAAAGTTTTATTATGGG
>Ga0105354_1001722_pt1 | contig 13413 bp, 10 predicted proteins | sample GOMGulsemesocosm_FD_83658 | JGI IMG/M metagenome (GOLD analysis project Ga0105354, IMG submission 83658) | Methane-oxidizing microbial communities from mesocosms in the Gulf of Mexico - GOM9B Gulf of Mexico | ecosystem: Environmental > Aquatic > Marine > Cold seeps | place: USA: Gulf of America...
GCACGGTGGTTATCGCGGTTAAAGCGGGAGAGGTCATACATTCTCAACAAATAGCCATATCGTATAGACGAAGTAGAACGTATATAAGAGAGCTAAGTGTCGCGGTGGCTTTTGATATGTTACGCAGAGACATTTTAAAATTGGACCCCATAGCGCAATACGGCTATATAAAAAGGGTGGAAAGCAAAGTATTTACAGTTGAAGCACTGGCTTGATACAGAGAAATTTGGCGCAGCCTGAATAAGCAAAGGTATCTCTCTCTGCACGTTCAGGCGCGAAAGGTAATAGAGGAATGTGGATTCATACTGTTTGTGGGATATTAGTGCTTATAAATTTCCGCTAAAGATACAGACTGTGTGAAAACTCCGATTCTATCATTAATTTGCCATATTTTAGTAAATACAGCTTCGCTAAGCTGTTGATTTTATTAGATACAGATTTGAAAAATGCACAAGAAAATCTTATTGCACATCTATTTGATAGTTTTTACCCTGTCTGGGCACAAAGCGGACGTTCTAGCTAGGTCGTTTTCATCAGTTAATGAGCCTAATTTAATTACAAGATTTAGCCAAGTAACAGCTTTCTGTCCCTAACCAAAAACGCACTCGCTATTAGATACATGCGGGTATGTATTTACCAAACTTTGCGGCACAACCTACTAAGTTCGTATTGACTAACTATTATCTCGTTCGCAAAAATACGGTTCTGTCACTATCTTTAACAAAACTTCCAACGCAGTTTTGATATCAGCATGGCCCTTGGAGGCGAGATCATCCAAACCAATAAAGGCGCCATAGAGCAGTTGAGTTAGTGCAGGATCATTTCTCCCAATATCAGTCAGTAATTTTGCAATAAGTGAAAGCCTAATTTCATCAACTTCGTTCACGACAGTAAGCACCGTACTATCAGTTAAGGACCATGAACGCATTGCTGGCTCAACCCGGCGCCCACCAAATTCTTCTGGAGCAGGTTTTGACGCGTAATCAGTTAAGACTTTTAGACGCTTAAATGTATCAGGTTCAGCTAGAATGTAAGTATCAATTTCTTGAACTACGCTGCTCCTCCATAGATTTAGCATCGCCTTTTTAAAGGATGGGAGATCTGTAAAATGCCAATAAAAAGACCCTTTGGTTGCACCCAAGCTTCGTGCGAGAGCCTCTGCTCTAATGGCCGTAGGACCGTTCGTTGTAAGAGCACGAAATCCTGCGCTTAGCCATACTTCTTCGGGAAATTTAACTTTGTTCATTAATAATATACCCAACGCTGTAGTTAGAATAGATTGAAATATACGGCACCGTATGTAAAGATCTACCATATTAATTGACATAATATGGAATTAACAATGATAAAAGCACTTGAGATCAGGTTTGTACGATTAAAAGATATCTCCTTGGTAGAGATAGCTTCGCATATGTCTAACTCTCGGGTTGCTGAGCATATGCCACTTTTAAAATCTAAATGGACGCTTGATGATGCCAATAAATTTGTAAAAGCAAAAGAAAGAACCTGGCAACACAATGGTTTGGGACATTGGGCTATTTTGTATGGTGATGTTTATGTAGGTTGGGGCGGTTTTCAGAAAGAAGGAGAAGAATGGGATTTTGGCCTCGTTCTCAAACCAGAAAATTTTGGTTTAGGGATGAGGATTTCACGCAAAGCGATTGAGTTCGCTAATTCTGATCCACGCATTGATTTCGTGACATTTCTTCTTCCTCTTTCACGTCGAAATCTAGGAGCACTTTCTCGAGGTGGAGCAAAATTCGTTGAAAATGTTAAATACGACGGTGAAACATTTAAAAAGTATAGATTAGAAACAAATAACCATTAATCGTTAACTTGCTTATCCCAATGATTTTTTCATAAACTTATAAAAACCTGCTTTCATTCTTTTATCAATCAAGGCGGGGTTTAACGTATGAATAAAGCTGTGTATTTAATCTTAGAAATGTCCGCTTCCTGCCTTGGGCTTATGCGCAAACGCTCTACCCTTTCGTAGCTTAGAATGACATGAATTGAGAATTAAAGTCGGCGGAAACGTACTTAGAAAACATGGCGGATCTTGATACAGACGGTGTAAAAACTCCGATTACCTTTTGATCTAAGCTCAGGCTTCTTATGATCGATTAATCCTAATGCTACCGCCTATTAAACCATCACTTTTAGTATCATTATAGGGTCAACTAAACCATAAGGTGAACGTGATGGCACATCATATTTTAGGTCAGTCAAGGATACAAACTACCTTGTTCCCCGAAGTACTTGATGACTTTGTTACTGAAGATAATTCCGTTCGGGTCGTGGATGTATTTGTTGAAGGTATAGAGCTTGAAACACTTGGGTTTAAGCGTGTTGTCGCTAAAGATACTGGCCCTCTAGATTACCACCGAGCCATCCTCTTAAAACTCTATATCTATGCTAATCTTAACCGCATTCAATCTTCTCGCCGCTTAGAAAAAGAAAGCCATCCCAACGTTGAATTAATGGGGTTGCTGAGCCGATTAATGCCAGATTTTAAAACAATAGCAGACTTCTGAAAAGATAATAGCAAAGGGATAAGAAGCGTCTGCCGTCAGTTTGTAGAGATGTGTCGCCAGATGAGTATGTTCAGCGAATTGCTCTTCGCTATTGATGGTCGTAAATTCAAGGCCGTGAACAACAAGTCAAAGAATGACACACCCAGCAAAGTCCAGTTCCATATAGACCGCGTTGAGAAAAGTATCGAAAAGTACTTAAGTCAAACGGATAGTAAAGACAAGAATGAAGAAGAGACTTCAAACACTGTCTCAACCACAAAGTTAGCATGGCTTAAACAGCGATTAGTGGAGCTTAAAGCCCTTGTAATAGAAGTGAATGAACACCCAGACAAGCAGGTATCACAAACCGACCCTGCTGCCCGCTTGATGAAGACACATCACCTGCAAAGGCAGGTTTGTTATAACGTGCAAAGCGCTGTAGATACAAAACATCACTTGATTGTTGCACACAATATCGTGATGACAACCGATAGAGGCCTGCTGACTTTAGAGTGTCTTATTGGATTCAAAACCTTCCACTGCTATCTATTAATTTTTGAAGGACACTCTTGTATGCAGAAAACAAGACAAATACGGATAGGAAATATCTAAGGCTAATGGATAAAGATGTGAGGGTTATTGAGCTATTGTTTAAAAATGAGAACAAGCTTAGATCGAGAACTCACGTAAACGGCTAAAACTCCAAGAAATATGTGTGTTTTCTAAAAATGAGTTTTTCAAAAAAACCAAACTTAGCCTAAAAGTACACCCCTTATATTTGAGAGTATGTTGTTATAAATAGAACTGAATGAGTTAGGGCTTATTTACAATATAAGGGGAGAGCAAGCTTATTAACCAATAATATTCATTTGCTCGTCACTCCAGTTTAATGCCTGTTGATAGCTCTTTGCTATATCTTCAGGAGTTAATGACAGTCTACTTCCAATAGCTGCAATGTTATACCAATTCCCTTTTTCATAGGAACTTGACATTTCAATAAGCAGCGCTAATTCTCCTTGCTTGTGCAAAAGGGCAGCGCTGATATCAGCAGACAGTTTTAATTTTACTACAAGTTCTTGCATTGGCTCATCTAGCATCATGTCTATCAATGAAAGCATTCCGGTTAAGAAGGCTACGGAAGGATTAAGCCCAGTAGTAAGCGATGCTGCTAGGTTTTCGCAAAACTTGGCGCGTGATAAAGACATCGATAAGAGTTCACTAGGTTTGTTCCCAATGCTTTGAGACGCGAAGAGGATAGTGATGAACTTAGTAAGTTCTTTTTTTCCTAAACTAACAACAGCTTGCTTAATCGAAGAAACTTCAACCGCACGACTAAAAATAGCTGAATTACTATACCTCAGTAGTTTATAAGTTAGGTTGAGATCATTTTGAAAAACATCAATTATTTTTTGTAAATCGAAGTCAGAATTAGAAATTTCAAAGAGTATTTCTGCGAGACTGAAATCATTGACATCAACTGATCTTTTTGTAATTTCCTGAGGTTGTGCGAAAAAATAACCTTGAAAGAAATCAAAACCGGCATCGTTGGCACGCTGAAATTCATCTTGAGTTTCAATTTTACTGCAGATGAGCTTTATATGATTATATTTTTCCTTAATTTTAGTCACTAGGCGGATGCTTGATGAACAAGCTACACGTATATCTAATTTAATCATGTCGATAAAAGGGAGAAAGTGTAGCCATGCCTTTTGATGAACATAGTTGTCCAGCAAAATTTTGTAACCAGCTTCCTTTAATGCTTTACACTCTTCAAGTAGTCGTTTACCTGGCTTATCGATATCTATAACCTCAATAACTAACTGCTCCGCAGGAATCATAGTGGGGGATTTATTAAGGATAGATTGTAAATTAAAGTTAATGTGGGCAGGTTTGCCACCCGCCAAATCTGATAATGAATGCTCAAATTGACTTGTTGAAACTATTTTTGAAGTTGCGATAGTTCCGTCAATTGCTCCGAAAGAAGTTTCATTAGGACTGCGAAATAATAATTCATAAGCGTATAAATTTTGCTGGCGATCAAGGATAGGTTGGCGGGAAAAGTGTAAATTCATTAATTTCTTCTTCATTTATTGCTGGATAATCAGCGGAACTGGGAAACAACAGAAAACCTGCTTTTAAAAATTATATATAATTGATACTGCTGTATTTTTAAATATATTACTTGTACAAATATTTAGAAAAGTAATACAAATCGCGCTAAATGATCCTTTGTCTAGCTTAATTCACCTAGCTAGCTTTGAGTCTCCAGCAGCAGAATACAAGCAAGTGGGTCTCAATCTATCAGTATTACGAATTTATTATTTGTCTTACAGATCTGTATCTGATCATAAATTTATTATTCATTCAAGCAACACTGAGAAAAATCTCTAGTTATCTATTTGAGTAATAGGCTTAAAATAGTACTTTTCTCAAACTTCCAATGTGGCAACACAAGGCCAATCTGTAGCGCTGTACACACAAATCTAAATTTTTGAGGGCCGCGCGTCATTCTATATCTAGAGAACTGTGGCAAAGTGGTTTTCTAAGACCTGACATCACATAAAATGTTGAATTCTGTCGTACCTATAATTCGATAGTAGGTAGATACTGTGTGGATCTGTTTAGGGGGGAACTATCACATAGTTGGCAATTTTTGGTCATGAATACAGATTCTAGTGGGAGGACAAAAATTGTATTTTGTCTCGATTATAACTAGAACCTTCGCATATAATAATCTGTAATTTGTGCTTGGGATTTGGTTTTAAATATGACCAATCATGATGTTTATAGTGCCTAATAGCTCTTTCATTAGTGCGGCTGACGGACAAAATTGCTTGTTTGCATCTTTTAGATTTAAGGTGTTTTGCCATATAATTCTCAGCTAAATCTGCAACCCCACAACCCCGATAACTGAGTAGCAAATAAATTAAATGAACATACCCAGTATCGGGTAAGCCTGAAAATGATTTAAACTCAAGTTGCCCAATGATTTCGTTACCCTTGCAAATATGAAAATAATACCAGCCATTTTCAGTTTCTCTACTGATCATCCTCTCTTTATAACCTGTCACGGATTCTTCATAGCCATCGTATGTATTGAAGCTAGAAAATAGGCGTCACGACGAAAGACGACACGAAGGTTAAAGTGCTGTTTTATATCAATTGGGAGGAAGCCTATGTTCATAAATATTCTTATTATAGCGAGAATTAATCACGCTTTCGAATTGTCGTATTTGACGGCGGGAATGTCTGAAATTGACCGATTTCAGACATTAAATTAAAAGCTTCGAAGAGGCTGAAGCTGACACATGCGGACCTTCCGCAACCCCTGTAAAACGACGTAGAGAATCTTAATGGGAGTACCCTATCCGACAGTTTAGATGTATACTTTTCTAGGGGCTTACGAAGTATTAAAAAATTATCTTATTAACTATACGTTGAAAAAAATCTAAACTGATAGTTGATTTTTCACTCTTATTTTTAAAAAATTGATTCTAGGTGTAATTACTTTATTTCTGAATTTTAAGAAATTCTTTAAATATCATACCTGTGTTAAGTGATTTATTGTTTGTCCAAGTAATGGTTTATATTGCTTTAAAAGGTTGAGTAAAAAGCAAAGGTATATGCTGAGATTTTGGGTGAAGGCTATAGATATTATCTTTTCGAATTAATAACTTAAAACTCCCTTGTAAGTGGGTTTTATACTAATAATTACTATATGACTTAGATTGGTAATGGTGAATTATGATTACAAGACGGTGTTTTCTTGCTGCTCTATCCACTTTAATGTTACCGATGGAATCTTCTTTCGCAAGTAAGCAGAAAGTTATTCGACTGGTTTATCACCCCAATGTACCGCCATATTCTTTTCAAGAGGAGATAATGGAAAAGAATGTGAAAGGCATACTAATTGACTTGATTAATGAGCTATCGACACAGCTGAATTTTGAGTTCAATCATTCCCCCTATCCTTGGAAGAGGGCTCAAGCATTAGTGGAGACAGGTGTTGCAGATGCTTTTTGTTGTCCCGTTACAGTCGACCGTGAACGATACGCTCTCTTTGCACCGACGCCGGTGACAACGTTAAGCGAGTCTGCCTTATTTTTTAATCCATATAACTTGAATGCGGACAAAATTAGATCTGCTCGAAGAATAGAAGACTTTTATTCACTAAAAGCTGCCACTTTCTTAGGTAATAGCAGCCATTCGGAAGTATGGGGCGCGCACCCCGAGGTGACAGAAGTTCCTGAGGTCGAACAAATCTTAAAGATGTTATTGAGAGGCCGAGTTGACTTCTATTTTGCAGATCCTATCGTAACTGGATATATAATAAAACAAGTTGGGCTCTCTGGATTGTTAGAGAGTATTCCAATGGGAGATCTCATCAAACAGGATAGCATTACTCAGATGAAATTTGGCATTAGGCGTAGTTATCCTGAGGCGCAGAAGGTTGTTGATGCCGTAGATCTTGCAATCAGGAATATCATTACACCAGACCTGCACCGAACTATTGTTAATAGATACCTATGATCTGATGATAGGTAGAGGTATCAGCTCTTTATGAGTTTGATCAGAATGTAAACGGGCAATGTAGGAGTCAATCAATTAGATCTGAATTATTTTAATTCAAGATGAGTCAAGCACGAACAATACAACTGGCAGGCCCTATAACTTAAAGTACTCAAAAAGTGTTGGATGTTAACAGTTTAGTAATAACAAGGCAGATCACAGAAAGAATAAAACTTAAAAATGGCTATTGGCCCAGACTGTGTGAAAACACAAAAGCCAGTGTATTGGCGTGATCTTCCTAGTTATATCAAGTTCTAAAGCCTTCCTCTCTTTAGGGTGCCATACTTAATCATCCAGTTAAATTAGTCTTCGAGCTGATAAGGAGCAGCAGCAAGCTGCTTTATTATGCCTATAAGACACCATTGCGCCTATGTCGCTATAGTGCTCAGTAATCTGTTGATTCCGACAATATTTATGACCCGCTTCATATTATATGCCAGTATATGCAGGCTCATTTCGGTACTGACTCTCCCTAAGGTTCTAGTTAAAAAATGAGTAGCCCCCATCCATGCCTTAATGGTTGCGAAGGGGTGTTCTACAGTCTGACGTCTTATCTTCATAGACTCGGGTGCTTGTTCTAGCCTTGCCTGCATATCATCAAGTACTTCTTCATGCTCCCAGCGTCTTATTCGACGCTCTTTTCCCGTAGTACACTGTGTTTTAATGTGACAGTTCTTACATTTAGGACTGGTATAGCTTTGGTAAATTTTATTGTCATGAGTAGAGGATCCAGTTTGTCGTAAACGTTCACCAGCTGGACAAAGATATTCGTTATCGGATGCGATAAAGATAAAGTCTGATCTCGCAAAGCACCCTTGTGCGACATTATTTGAAGTATAGGTTTTAGGAACTAAAGGCTTAAAACCTGCATGATAGCTGGCCAGTATTTCTTCGCTTCTGAAGTAGCCTCGATCTGCAATGATCATTAGATTATCCAGACCTAACGCCTCTCTAGAATGGATCGATATATTCGTAAGCTGGCGACGGTCAGTGCCCTCATTTGTAACTTCGTGTGCGACAATCAAGTGATGCTCTGAATCCACCGCAGTCTGCACATTGTAGCCAACGATCCCCTGGCCACGTGTCTTCATCGACCTGGAGTCTGGGTCTGTTAATGAGACCTGCTTATCTGGCGCTGCTAGCATCTCAACTTCGATCTTTTTCAGCCGCTGCATCTCCTCATTTAATGCTGCTATTTTGTCCTTTATTTTTACTGTTTGGAGATTAATGTCCGCAGACTCAACCTGATCAGTTTCTTCCAATTTAGCCATATATTTATCTAGGCTTTTATCTATTTGCTCTAAACGGCGCTTCATTTTAGCGCGGGTAAAGTTTTTATCGCGATGGTTAACTGCTTTAAATTTACTGCCGTCAATGGTGATAGTGGATTGGCTAAAAAGCTGTAACTCTCGGCATAGAAGAATGAATTTCTGGCAGGTATTGCGGATAGCTTTACCATTATCTATACGAAAAACGGCAATGGTTTTGAAGTCGGGGGTTAGTCGTCCAGTAAGCCACATGAGCTCAACATTGCGTTGTGTTTGACGCTCAAGACGTCGACTTGAATGAATACGATTTAGGTATCCGTATATGTAGACATTAGCAATATTGAGGGGTGATAGGCAGGTCTACCAGTATCTTTTGGCTCAACGCCTTTAAATCCAAGCTCGGCTAAATCTAGTTTTTCTATATAAGCTTCAATTACCCGTACGGGATTATCTTCGGCAATTTAATCATCTAATATCTCAGGTAATAACAGGCACTGTGATCGATTAGCACCTTCAATAAAGCGTTTCATATCAACTTCCCAGAGAACTATCTGTTGGAGTATATCTTATAAGGCGTTTTCACACAGTCTGGGTCATAAGCGTTCATTCTTAGTTAAAGCACGTGAGGCACTGATCCTAATTCAAACATTGTATTTAAAACTAGTGCTTTTCGTATTACCCTGCCTTTAATCACAGACTATTATCGAAATTCAATATGTAGAAGATAAGACTTGAACAATGCACCAAAGGAATTATTGGGAAAATTAAAAAAAGTAGAGAAAAATATTAAGTTTATATTAAAGGAGCACTCTTAGGTAACTCAGACATTGCACATGCTGATCCATATGCTCTGAGGAAATCTCACTGAATGGCCTAGAAGTATTAAAAGGCAGTGACTTCGTGAATTAGTTTAGCAAGCTGAAATAGCTGTTAAATATTTTTTTTGCCTTACCGTTTGATCTTAGTTCTATTACTGCTTGTTGCAGTTTCTTACGTTCATTTTTGCTCAGCTTGAAGCTGCATACTAGGTATAAATCCGATTCAATAAAAATTAAAGGATCATCAAAAAAATGATCACTTAGACCCTCCTGCGTAGCGATAAATTTTAGTACAGAGATTGCCCCCGCTACGGCATCTACACGTTCTAATTTCATCAATTTTATGCCATTTATATACAGTGGAGTACTCACCTTATTTAGAGTCTTGTCTGAATGGAACCTATTGTCAAAAATGATTCCTAATGGTACTGCAATTTTTTTATCTTTTAGGTCTGAGTAGTCTTTTAGTTTGATCCCAGCGACAGGCAATATACCAGCGGATAATTTATAGCCGATGGGTTCAATAACGTCTAAACTCTCTACAACTTCGGGAGAGTCGACCAAAATAGTACAATTTTTTTGTCCTCTTATCATCGTTGCCAAAAGGCGCTTGGTAGGTTGTATTTCTACTGGTGAGCCAAGACCACTTGTTATTCTAATTTCCACTAACAAGTCATAGAGGGCACCAGTGAGTTGGCCATCTGCATTCTCAAAGCCATAAAGAAGTTGCTTCATGGCAATCATCCCTACATCTTCCTCCGAACTAATTACATTTACCGATAGCAAAATAAATAGCCAGACAGTTAATATTTTAGAAACAGACCGTACGTTAAACTTTGCTTTCATTTCCCCAGCCTCTGTTTATGAGCTGATTTATGTGAAGCGCACAGTCTAAATAGACCATACCAATAACCTTTAGCTTTCATATGAAACACTAAGTTTAGAATTGTATTATATAATTATTAGGTTTTTGTTTATATACGAAGAATAATTAATGCTGGACTGTTGTTCTGTGTGATAAGTATCTGGTTTTCTAGTCACATATTTGGTTCTCAAAGTGCCTTTAATCTGCTCTGTCAAAATGGCAGCAATGTGTCAATTCCAGCAATATAATCTATGGCTCCAATCGGCCATGTCCCGCCATCTAGACGAAGAACAGACTCGCCTTTTTAGGCGTCACAATGTCATTTAAATTGAGCGTACAAACCGCTGGAAACGTACTTAGAAAGGGTTGTTTTTTTAACTTGAAACAACAAAGAGGTGCATATAAGGCGCTTGGAAAAACAAAACACACGCAAACAAATGATAAATAAAGCAATTAAAAACTATAGATCCAATCCATCACTAAATTATTTACAGGCTCCTTGAATTAATAGGTATTCTAAAAAATAAATTTCAAGGGATAAATCAAACCAACAGCAATAAAAAAGCGCTATCCATAAAAACGCATTTTAATGTAGAAAGCTTCTCTCATCAAAGACCTGATAATAACGAGAGTCCATTATTAAAAAGACAAAACCTTACCCCAAAAAATTCAAAGCCCAAGTAGTTCTATCTAAAATAGGGTTCATCACTCACTTCCCCAGCTCCTTACAGCAATAAAACTCTATTACTACTTGAAATTGGGAAGGTTCATAAAACCGCCTCGTTGGGTTTAATCTATGATTCGTGGTGGTTCTTCAGTTCCATTGCGCTAAAAAAATGGTAACCGTAAGAAAGAAACAATCTTATATTACTTAACGCTGCTAATAGCCATCGTAGTATACAGTTAAGTTTAAATTCATGCGGCTAGAGTAGTATTCGATCAATTCACCAAAAACACTAACATCACTATTAAATAATCCATGTTCTCTTGTATTTTTACAGCATTTACTCATTTCCAGTTTAACAAAGGGTTTAAATGAAATTAGTCTTAACACAGATTTTGTTGATAACCCTCTTTTCAATTAAAGCTTTGGCATCTCCTTTACACTTAACAGAAGAAGAAAAAAATTTCATTCAAGAAAACACTGTCGTTAAAATTGCAATGATGCCTGACTTTGCACCGTTCACTTACGAAGTCAACGGGAAAGTTGTTGGTTTTGAACATGATTTATTAGATATTATTTCTCAAAAAACAGGCTTGACGTTTGAGAAACACATTGATAAATGGACTACTATCTATAATGCTTTTAAGAACAAGGAAGTCGATGTTATTAGTAGTATTTCATATAAAGAATACAGAGAGCCTTTCACCTTGTTCTCCAGTAGTTATTACGATATTCCTATCATGATATTTGTCAGAGATAACTTTGGTGAATATAACGGTTTAAAAAGCCTCACAGGTAAAAAAGTAGGTGTTTTAAAAGATGTTTTTTACGTAAATGAGCTAGAAAACATTGGTACAATGAACTTGGTGTATTTTGATAATTATTCAGATTTAACAAGCGATTTAGTGTTCGGAAAAATTGATGCTTTAATTCAAAACCTAACAAACATTAACTATCTAATAAAGAAGAATGTTTATTCAAACATAACCATAGCAAGTGAGCTAATTTTACCAAATACCACAAAAGAAGATCTAAGATTAGGTATATCACCAGAAAAGCCATTACTAGGCTCAATTCTACAAAAAGCTATTTCTTCACTGACAAAACAAGAAAAGAAAATTCTGACAGATAGATGGATAGGTGTCATTAAAGAATATGTTGGAGGCCATATTGAGCTCAACAAAGGGGAAACAGCTTATGTTAATACTCAGAGAATAAAGTACTGTATCAATCCGACAGGCCTTCCCTTTGAAGGCTTGAGTGAAAATGGTGAGCATATAGGCATGAGCGCTGATTATTACAGCCTGTTTAAAAGAGTATTGTCTGCACAATTTGTGCTTGTGATGACAGAGAGCTGGAGTCAATCTATTGACTATATTAAAAATAGAGAGTGTGACATGTTGGCTCTTGGTATGGAAACGTCTGAAAGAAAAAGCTACTTAAATTTCACTAGTAGCTATTTAGAAGTACCGTTAGTTGTCGCCACCAGAGTTGACGTTCCTTTTATTAACAATATATTAGATTTAGAAGGAGAAAAAGTAGGTATTGTAAAAGGGGACGCCTTCGTCAAAATTTTAAAAAATAAATACCCATCCCTATCCATCATTGAAGTGGAAGATATTTATGATGGGCTAGATAAAGTTAAAAGCGGTCAGCACTTCGCATATATAGATACATTAGCGAGTATTGGTTACGAATTTCAAAGTAATTATTTTGGCGAGCTGAAGATTGCAGGTAAAGTTACAGAAAGCTTAAAACTATCCGTTGCTGTGCGAAAAGATGATAAAACCTTATTGAATATCCTACAAAAAGCCATCAATACCATAACAAATGAGTCGCATAGAAAAATCCTTACTAAATGGGTTCCTATTAAATTTGAAAAAAGTGTTGATTACAAAAATATTTGGGAAATAGCTCTCGTTTCCATACTTTTCATTTTTCTAGTTATTTATTGGAACATCAAAATTACTAACGCTAATAAGTTATTAAAGGTCGCCCAGAAAGACATAGAAGAAAAAAACAAAGCACTCAACCAACTTGCTGTCACTGACAAGCTAACAGATTTATTTAATAGAAGGAAAATTGAAGAGATAATACAGGCTGAGTTAAATCGAAAAGAACGCTTTAAACACTCTTTCTGTCTTTCTATTCTAGATATCGATCATTTTAAAAAGGTTAATGACGTATACGGACACCAACAAGGCGACCGTGTACTCATTGAAATCTCATCAATCCTAAAAAGCAACTTAAGAAAAACTGACTTTGTTGGACGTTATGGAGGAGAAGAGTTCATACTCATCTTCCCTGAGTCTAGTGTTGATAGTATCTTCTCGATAATTGAGGATATAAGGCAAAAGATTGCAACTAAGCACTTCGAAGGTGTAGGTCATAAAACAGCTAGTTTTGGTGTCGCAACATCTTACAAAGGAGACACTGTTGAAAAGCTTATTAATAGAGCAGACAGAGCGCTCTATATCGCGAAGAACAATGGTCGAAACAAAATAGTAACTCATGAAGCTGAAATAGCTGACAAAGCGGCTATACAATAATAGGTCACTACTTTAGATCTGCTGTTAATATTCACTATTAATCTATTAACAACCCTTTTCCTCCAATAAAAACAGAGAATTAACGAATGCTGCGACAGGATTTTCAATTACTAGCTTCTCGGGAGCGCTACGTTCTTATAACTTTATAAGTGTAAATGAGTATTAAA
>Ga0105354_1001724_pt1 | contig 13413 bp, 14 predicted proteins | sample GOMGulsemesocosm_FD_83658 | JGI IMG/M metagenome (GOLD analysis project Ga0105354, IMG submission 83658) | Methane-oxidizing microbial communities from mesocosms in the Gulf of Mexico - GOM9B Gulf of Mexico | ecosystem: Environmental > Aquatic > Marine > Cold seeps | place: USA: Gulf of America...
TCGCGGTGCATACATGGAAAAAGAGCGACTTCGTGCCGAAGAAAAAGGTTACGATTCTCCAATTTGCGAATCTAAATTAGCTACAGATGAGTCTTTTAACGCGTCTATGGTTTACACTTTAAATAATTTGGAAGATATCTCTGTATTTATTGGTTCTCATAACGAGGAAAGCAATTATCTAGCTATGGATATTATGGCAGAAAAAGGTATTTCTAAAAACGATAATCGTGTGTGGTTTGGTCAATTATACGGAATGAGCGATCATATTAGTTATAACCTGGCAGACTTGGGTTACAATGTAGCTAAATATGTGCCTTTTGGACCAGTCAAAGATGTTATACCTTACTTAATTCGTAGAGCAGACGAAAACACAAGTGTAGAAGGACAAACCGGTAGAGAATTATTACTACTAACTAAAGAGAAAAAACGAAGAAAATCTTAAAAACCATTTTTAAATTATGATGAAATCACTAATAACCTTTGCATCAATTATACTAATGGTAAGTTGCAAGAATGAAGGCAGCACAACAACTTCAGTAGAAAACGTTTATGTAGATTCATTTTTTGAAGATGTAAAAAATATAGATTCCAATACTATAAAAACACCAATAAAGTCTTTTTTAGCTGAAGCTGAAGAACTAGCAGATAAAAAGATAAACTTAACTAAAGACAATACAAAAGACGCTTTTAAAACCGCTTTAGATTATACAAAAGCAGTAATAGTTGTAGAAAATCACACTATTGTTAAGATTTTAAGTCAAGACGATTGTAAACCATCTGGAGCTTGGGCAACGTGTATGCCTTTAGTAGAAGGTTATATTAAAAAAGGCGACTTAAACTACAAAAAAGATTACGCAAACAACATTATTGGTTTGCCAGACGATCAAAAACGTACGTTATATCTTTTTGAGTAATTGAACATGAAAAAAAATATTATTATTAATTAGTGTAGCCCTTTTTATTAATTCATGTAAAAATAAAGATACAGATGTTTCTGTTAATGAGAATAAAATATTAAATCAGTATACGAATAATAAATATTCTTCAGATAAAATTAAATATCAAAACCGTGATACTTTAGTTTGGTATAACACTTGTTACCGAAAAGGAAAAATAAGATCACGATGTCAAATTCATTATAGTCCATCAACAAATTTTAATGATTTTATAAATCAAAAAATAGTCTTTTATGAAACTGGAGATACAATTTTTAATGAGAGTTATTTTTACAAAACTAATCTGAAAGATACCATCCCAATAGGGAAATCTATGTTTGTTGTTAATCTTTTCGATAAAATATTGAGAGATAGAGCAGGTATAGCTATGTGTGTAGAAAATAATTATGGAAAACAAGTGTTTGTAGATTCATTTTATAATTCCAATATAAATTCAAATAAACTTAATCTTGGATTGATTAATGTTTCTGAAGGTAAAAAGGTTGTTAAAGGTTTTATTTTAGAAGAATATTTTATTAAAAAAGAAATTAACGATTCAATAATTAAAGTTAGTAAATCAGTTTATAAAATGTATTTTCGAGAACCTATTTATGTGTTGGATAAAAGAGAATTAAACAATTAACATATTTAGATTCAAATAATGTTAAAAGGAAAATACAAGTATTTGTAATTCAGAATCTGTAGAGAATGAATAAATTTTTATTCCTTTTAATAGTTATGATTTTTGTTGCTTGTAGTAATGAGGCAAAAAAAAATACTTTAGAAAATAAAATTGAATTTAAAGATTCATTAAAGTCTGTAAAAAGGTTTAAACAGAAAGTTGACAGGACTAAATATTTAAAAATATTCTATTCTAATAAATTAAGTTCGAAATTTAAAATCTCTAAAAATTTAAATAATATAATCTATAAAGATTTAAATAATGATGGTTTTAAAAATTGTGTTTTTCTTGTTGATGTATTGAATACAGAAAACAAATATGATGAACAAGCTATTATTATATTTAATGATGATAGTTATGAAATAATTCGTTCAAAATTAGATGTTTTTAAATATCCAGGATTGATTAACTCTATATCAAAAACTGAATTACCCTTTCAAATCTCTTATGGAATTAATGATTTTGGAATTGTTTATTCTACAAATTCTATAACTGAAAAATATTATATCTTTTATTCAAAAGATTATAATAGATATATAATATTAAACAGTAAAGGTAGAGAAGTTAATTTCCAACTCGCGCAAAGTATTGTCAACTAATAAGGCGCGTTTTTGTAAAGGGGTAATTAATAAACATTCAATCTCTAATTACTCTTCTTTCTCAACTCTAAGAAGTGTAGTATGTCTAGCACAGTTCTCTAATTCCATTATATAATCTTGGTCTTCTAAAGAAGATTCTAAAATATAAATTCCACAAGGTTTTTTACGTTGGTCGCTTTCAGAGAAATTTACATCTGCTTTTAAAATTAATGTCTTAATTTTTGCACTGTCTAAAGACAAACTAAGCATTTGTTCTTGAGATTTATTGGCATAACGCAAAGCTTTTCTACCAATATCTTTTCTAACTCTTGCATCTAAACCGTAATCGTACTGGCAAGAAGCGCCTTTTCCACTTACAAAAAATGCAAGAATAACTAAACCAATAGATAAACCGCCTAAATAATATCCAACTCTATGTAAAATTCTCATGTGTAACTTATTAATTAACTTTATAGTTTAATCTTTGTTTTGTGTTTAATAAACACGTCAATTCGAGTGGGTTTTTCGATTGAAAATGAGAAAAATTTGTATCGAGAATAAAATATATTTCATAAAAGTTCTTGATACAATTTTTCGTTCCTCAAAATTACTCGAACAGCCGAAAAATAAAATACTTAAAAAGACAAATTTAGAATATTAAAAGGTTAGGATCACTATATTTTAGTCCAAACCATTCGCCAACAGATCTATTTGTTAAGATTCCGTGGTAAGAATACAATCCATTCTTTAAACCACTATCAAAACGCACTGCATTTTCAAGTCCGCCATTATCTGCAATCTCTAATAAATAAGGCGTAAACATGTTACTAATTGCAAAAGAAGCTGTTCTAGAATAACGTGCTGGAATGTTTGGAACACAATAATGGATTACGCCATGTTTTGTAAACACAGGTTTATTATGGTTGGTAATTTCGCTAGTTTCAACGCATCCGCCCATATCTATACTTACATCTATTATAACAGAACCATTTTTCATGTGTTCTACCATAGGTTCTGTAATTAAAACTGGAGATCTGTCTTTTCCTCTAACTGCACCAATTATAACATCGCAACGTTTTAAGGCTTTAGTTAATACTTTTGGCTGAATAGTAGAGGTATAGAAGGTTGTATTTAGATTTCGTTGTATACAACGTAATTTGGTAATAGAATTATCAAACACTTTAATGTTTGCACCTAAACCAATAGCACTTCTTGCGGCAAATTCGCCAACAGTTCCTGCGCCAATAATAACCACTTCTACAGGTGGAACACCACTAACGTTACCAAACATTAATCCGTTGCCATCTGATGAACTACTCAATAATTCCGAAGCTATTAATATTGAAGCAGTTCCTGCTATTTCGCTTAAAGCTCTAACTGCTGGATAAGCACCATCTTGATCTTTTATAAACTCGAAAGCCAAAGCAGTAATGCGTTTTTTTGCAATAACTTCAAAATAAGCTTTGGTTTGTGTTTTTAATTGTAATGCAGATATTAAAACCGTTTGTGGTTTAATTAGTTCTAATTCTTCTAAAGTTGGAGCTTCCACCTTTAAAATCATTGGGCAATTATAGACTTTTCTAACGTCTTGAGTTATTTCTGCGCCAGCTTCGCTATAATTTTTGTCGCTATATTTTGCACCTAAACCTGCACCAGACTCAATTAAAACTCTATGTCCATTATTTACCAAAGCCGAAACAGCATCTGGTGTTAAACACACGCGTTTTTCTTGAAAAGCGGTTTCTTTAGGTATTCCAATAAATAAATCGCTTTTATGTTTTGCTATTTCTAGCATTTCTTCTTGTGGCAGCAATTCTGCTTTAGAAAATGGCGTGTTTGGTTGTGACATTGGTTTAATAATTAAGCGATTAACCTTAAATAATTAATCGATATAGCTGACTTTAAAGTTAAATAGAATTTTTCAATTCTAAAACTCTATTTAACTTTTCGTCTAATTGTATAGAAATTATAGTGTAATCTTCAGTTATTATAGGCTTTGCTAATTCTGGCCATTCTATAAAAACATAAGCATTATTATCTAAATACGTTTCTATACCAAAATCGTATAATTCATCTTTAGTTTCAATTCTATATAAATCAAAATGATGTATAATTTCTGCATCAGATTCATACGTGTTTACCAAAGAAAATGTAGGACTACTAACTGTATCTAAAGAGCCAAGTTGTTTAACTAAAGCCTTTATTAACGTGGTTTTTCCTGTACCCATTTCAGCTTCAAACAATAATATTTTAGATGTACTATGTTCTAAAATAAATTGTGCTGCTTTATCTAATTGATCTAACTTATAATTTAATGTCACTTTTATGCTTATTTAGGATCTAAAACTACAAACGGAATAATCATTTCTTCTAAAGAAACGCCACCATGCTGGTAAGTATTTCTGTAATAACTTACATAATGATTATAGTTATTTGGGTAAGCAAAAAACATATCCGTTTTGGCAAAAATAAACGAACTATTCATACTCATGCTTGGTAAAAGAATATTTTTTGGATCTTTTGCAACAAGGACATCTTTGTCTTCATAACTTAAACTACGTCCAGTTTTATAACGTAAGTTTAAACTTGTATCCCTATCTCCAATTACTTTACTTGGGTTTTTTACGTTTATGGTTCCGTGATCTGTAGTAATAATTAGTTTAAATCCTAATTGTTGCGCATGTTGGATCATTTCTAATAATGGCGAATTTTTAAACCAACTTTGAGTTAAAGACCTGTAAGATTTATCGTTAGACGCTAATTCTTTCACAACATCCATTTCTGTTTTAGAATGCGATAACATATCTACAAAATTGTAAACCACAACGGTTAAGTCGTTTTCTTTTACACTATTAAAATTATCGGCTAATTTTTTCCCAGCTTTTAAGTTGGTTATTTTATGGTAACTTGTTTTTAAATGAGATAATCCCAAACGCTTCATTTGTGCTTTTAAGAAATCTTCTTCATGTAAATTTTTTCCACCTTCATCGGTATCGTTTTTCCAGAACTCAGGATGTAATTTCTCCATGTCGCTTGGCATAAGTCCAGAAAATATAGCGTTTCTAGCGTATTGAGTTGCAGTTGGAAGAATACTAAAAAACGACGATTCTTCTTTTTTCTTATAATGATTAGTTACGTATGGCTCAAAAGCTTTCCATTGGTCAAAACGTAAATTGTCCACAACAACCATTAATGTTGGTTGTTCTTTAGATAGGATAGGCGCTACTTTTTCTTTAAATAATTGGTGCGATAAAATAGGCGCATCTGTATTTGGATGAAACCAATCTGGATAATTTTTATCTATAAATTTACCAAACTGGATATTAGCTTCATTTTTTTGAGATTCTAAAATCTCTATCATACTTGGATCTTCAATGTTTTCTAGTTGAATTTCCCAATAAATTAATTTCTGATATAGCGTAATCCAATCTTCATAACTATTGACCATAGCTAAATCCATAGCTATTTTTCTAAATTCTTGTTGGTAATTAATAGTGGTACGTTCTGAAACTAAACGAGAATGGTCTAAATTCTTCTTTAAACTTAAAAGAATTTGGTTTGGATTAACCGGTTTTATTAGGTAATCGGCTATTTTGTTACCAATAGCTTCTTCCATAATGTATTCTTCTTCACTTTTTGTAATCATTACAATAGGTAAAGTACTTTGTTTCTCTTTAATCTCGTTTAACGTTTCTAAACCTGTAAGTCCAGGCATGTTTTCGTCTAAAAAAACAATATCAAAATTTGTGTCGTCCACCAATTCTATAGCTTCAGCACCACTAGTACAAGTAGTTACTTTATAATTCTTCTTTTCTAAAAATAGAATATGTGGTTTTAGTAAATCGATTTCGTCGTCAACCCAAAGAATATGTATATTGTTCATTATATTTGTTTCAAATTATTAATAAATACTAAGCGTTTGCAACAAAGTAACAAACTTAAAATATTTAACGACCCAATTTACGGTTTTATTACAATACCAAATTCGGTTATTTACGATTTAATAGAACATAAATACTTTCAACGTCTACGACGCATCTCACAAATGGGATTATCTTATTTGGTTTATCCGGGTGCACATCATACTAGATTTCATCACGCTATAGGTTGTATGCATTTAATGCAAAAAGCGGTTAACGTGTTGCGTTTTAAAGGTGTAGCCATTTCTGAAGACGAAGAAAACGCCGTATATATTGCTATTTTATTACATGATATTGGGCATGGACCTTTTAGTCATGCAATGGAACATAGTATAGTAAATGGTATTTCCCATGAAGAGATTTCGTTGTTATTTATGGAAGAATTAAATGCTGAATTTAACCAAACTTTAACATTAGCCATTTCAATATTTAAGCGCGAATATCATAGAAATTTTTTATGCGACTTAATTTCTAGTCAATTAGATATAGATAGATCAGATTATTTAAAGCGTGATAGTTTTTACACTGGTGTTTCTGAAGGAAATATTAATTCCGAACGTTTAATTACTATGTTAAACGTAAAAGACGATAATTTAGTTATTGAATATAAAGGGATTTATAGCGTAGAAAAGTTTTTAGTAGCAAGACGATTAATGTATTGGCAAGTGTATTTGCATAAAACTAGTTTAGTTGCCGAGCAATTAATAATTAGAGTTTTAAAACGAGCTAAAGAATTAAGTAAAAAAGGTGAGAAGTTGCAAGCTAGTAAACCTTTGCAGTATTTTTTAACTCAAGAAATAGATTTAGATTCTTTTGATAAGAAATCATTAAACTTATTTGCTCAGTTAGATGATTACGATATTATTTCAGCAATGAAAGAATGGCAAAATAATGAAGATTTTGTCCTAAGTAATTTATGTCAGATGATTTTAAATCGTGATTTGTTAAAGATTAAGTTAAAGAAAAATAAAATTCCTGATACTAAATTAGAACACCATATATATAGAATAAAACAACAGTACAGTTTAACCGAAGATGAAGCCAAATACTTTGTGTTTAAAGGCGAAATTACTAACCAAGCTTACCATAGAAAGAAGCAAAATATTTCAATTTTATATAAAACAGGTAAGACAGAAGACATTGTAAAAGCATCAGATCAGCTCAACTTAAAAGCATTATCAAAACCGGTTACAAAATATTATATCTGTTTCCCAAAAGAACAATAGCACATTTTTTTTATATTTGCGACTAAATGAAATTTACAGCAGAACAAATAGCGGGCATTTTAGAAGGTGAAGTTGAAGGTAATCCAGAAGTGGAAGTATCTACACTATCTAAGATAGAAGAAGGTAAAGAAGGATCTTTAACTTTTTTAGCAAATCCAAAATACACTTCATATATTTACACCACAGAAGCTTCTATAGCTATTGTAGGTAAAGACTTTACGCCAGATCAAGACGTAAATGTAACTTTAATAAAAGTAGAAGATGCTTACAAAGCATTCTCAACGTTATTAGAATATTACAATCAAATTAAACAAAACAAATCTGGAATAGAACAACCTTCTTTTGTATCAGAATCTTCTAAAATTGGCTCAGATATTTATTTAGGGGCATTTTCTTACATTGGAGAAAATGTAATTATTGGTGATAATGTAAAAATTTATCCTAATTGTTACATTGGTGATAATGTAACAATTGGAAATGGGACCATTTTATTTGCTGGAGCAAAAGTATATTCAGATTGTATTATTGGTAAGCAATGTGTTATTAATTCTGGAACTGTAATTGGAGCAGATGGATTTGGTTTTGCACCAAACGAGTCAGGTTCTTACGATAAAGTACCACAAATAGGAAATGTTATCTTAGAGGATAATGTAGATATTGGTGCTAATTCTACTATAGATAGAGCAACATTAGGTTCTACAATAATTAGAAATGGTGTTAAATTAGATAACCATATCCAAATAGCACACAATGTGGAAATTGGACAAAACACTGTAATTGCAGCGCAAACAGGTGTTGCAGGTTCTACTAAAATTGGAGAAAATTGCCAAATTGGAGGACAAGTTGGTGTTGCAGGTCATATAGTTATAGGAAATAACGTGCGTGTACAAGCACAATCAGGAATAGGAAGAAATATTAAAGATGGAGAAACTTTACAAGGTTCGCCATCTTTTAATTATGGCGACTGGAATAAATCTTATGTTTATTTCAAAAATTTACCCAAATTAGCCAAAACAATTAACGAATTAGAAAAAAAAGTCAATGGGAATAGTTAAAACAAGCCAAAAGCAAAAGACTATTAAAAACGAAATTTCTCTTGAAGGCGTTGGTCTTCACACTGGAGAAAGTGTAACGTTAACTTTTAAACCAGCAGCAGTAAATTCTGGTTTTGTGTTTAAAAGAGTAGATTTAGAAGGTATGCCAGAAATGGCAGCAGATGCTAATTTTGTAACAAATACACAGCGTGGAACTTGTTTAGAAAAAAATGGTGTAACTATTCAAACTTGCGAGCACGTTTTAGCGGCTTGTGTTGGTTTAGACTTAGACAATGTTTTAATTGAGTTGAATTCGGCAGAGCCACCAATAATGGATGGTTCTTCTAAATATTTTCTTGAAGCTTTAGAAAAAGCTGGAAACGAGGAGCAAAATGCATTTAGAGAAGAGTATGAAATCACTTCTGTAATTTCTTATTTAGACGAAGAAACTGGAAGCGAGATTTTAATTATGCCTGCTAAAGAGTATCAAATTACTACTATGGTAGATTTTGGTACTAAGGTATTAGGAACACAAAATGCGACTTTAAATCATATGTCGGATTTTAAAACAGAAATTTCAGACTCAAGAACTTTTAGCTTTTTACATGAATTAGAATCACTTTTAGAACATGGATTAATTAAAGGTGGCGATTTAAATAATGCTATTGTTTATGTAGATAAGGAATTATCTGAAAGTACAATGACTAAATTAAAAGCAGCATTTGGTAAAGAAGACATTTCAGTTAAATCTAATGGAATCTTAGATAATCTAACGCTACATCACCCAAACGAAGCTGCAAGACATAAATTATTAGATGTTATTGGAGATTTAGCGTTAACAGGAATTAGGTTAAGAGGAAAGGTTATAGCTAATAAACCAGGACATTTTGTAAATACACAATTTGCTAAAAAACTCTCTAAACTAATTAAAATAGATAGAAGAAACAACATGCCTAATATTGACATTAATCAAGAACCTTTGATGGATGTTAATCAAATTATGGATATGTTGCCACATAGACAGCCTTTCTTACTAATTGATAAGATTTTTGAGCTTACAGATACAGGAGTTATTGGATTAAAGAATGTAACCATGAACGAAGAGTTCTTTAAAGGTCATTTCCCAGGTTCTCCAGTAATGCCAGGTGTTTTAATAGTTGAAGCTATGGCACAAACTGGCGGTATATTAGTTTTAAATACAGTTCCAGATCCAGAAAACTACTTAACGTTCTTCATGAAGATTGATAAAGTAAAGTTTAAGAAAAAAGTGGTACCAGGTGATACATTAATTTTTAAATGTGACTTAATTACACCTATAAGAAGAGGGATTTGCCACATGCAAGGTTACGCTTATGCCAATGGACAACTTTGTGCAGAAGCAGAATTAATGGCTCAAATTTCTAAAGTCAAATAAAAAAGTATCTTCGTAGGAGATTAAAAGTAATTAAAATAGATTAAATGAATCAACCATTAGCATATATTCATCCTGGTGCAAAAATTGCAAAAAATGTTGTAATTGAACCTTTTACAACAATTAGCAACAATGTAATTATTGGTGAAGGTACATGGATTGGAAGTAATGTAACTATTATGGAAGGTGCGCGTATTGGTAAAAATTGTAGTATTTTCCCTGGTGCAGTTATATCCGCAGTTCCTCAAGATTTAAAATTCGACGACGAAGACACGCTAACTATTATTGGAGATAATGTTACTATTCGTGAATGTGTTACCATAAATAGAGGGACTTCAGATCGTATGAAAACTGTTATTGGTAATAATTGTTTAATTATGGCGTATTGTCATATAGCACACGATTGTATTGTAGGAGATAATTGTATTTTTTCTAATAATAGTACATTGGCAGGACATGTTACTGTTGGTGATAATGCTATATTAGCAGGAATGACAGCTGTACATCAATTTTGTTCTATTGGTAATCATGCTTTTGTAACTGGAGGAACTTTAGTAAGAAAAGACGTTCCACCATTTGTTAAAGCTGGTAGAGAACCAATTTCTTATGTTGGAATAAATTCTGTAGGATTAAGAAGACGAGGATTTACAACTGAAAAAATTAGAGAAATTCAAGACATATATAGAATTCTATATCAAAAGAGTTATAATAACTCGCAAGCAGCACGTATTATAGAAGCAGAAATGGAAGCAACTACAGAACGTGACGAAATATTACAATTTATTAAAAACTCACATAGAGGTATCATGAAAGGATACTTTAAATCAAACTAAATTTATGGCAACTACAAGTGATATTAGAAACGGATTATGTATTAAGTATAATCACGACATATTTAAAGTAATAGAATTTTTACATGTAAAACCTGGTAAAGGTCCAGCATTTGTAAGAACAAAATTAAAAAGTGTAACTACTGGAAAAGTTATTGATAATACATTTTCAGCAGGACATAAATTAGAAGATGTAAGAGTTGAAACTCATAAATTTCAGTATTTGTATCCTGAAGGTGATATGTATCACTTTATGAATACCGAAGATTATACACAAATTACATTACCAGAAGCAGCAATTGATAATCCTGGATTATTAAAAGAAGGCGAAGTGGTTACTGTTTTAATTAATACAGAAGACGATGCGCCTTTATCTGTAGATATGCCTGCAACAGTTGTATTAGAAGTTACAGCTACAGAACCAGGAGTTAAGGGTAATACAGCAACAAACGCAACTAAACCTGCTACTGTAGAATCTGGAGCAACAGTAAATGTGCCTTTATTTATTAATGAAGGTGATAAAATTAAAGTGGAAACTGCAAAAGGAACTTATAAGGAACGCGTTAAAGAATAAATGAAATTTCCAAAACCATATATTCTTAAAGATATAGCAGCAATTATAGATTGTAACTATGTTGGTGTAGACGATTATCCTGTTCTTGGTATGAATGAAATTCATGTCGTAGAGCAAGGTGATGTTGTTTTTGTAGATCATCCAAAATATTACGATAAAGCCTTGCAAAGTGCTGCAACTATTATTTTAATAAATAAAGAAGTTGAATGTCCTGAAGGAAAAGCCCTACTGATTAGTGATGATCCTTTTAGGGATTTTAATAAATTAACACAGTTTTTTAAACCTTTTAAGCAATCAAATACAGCTATTTCTGAAAAAGCTGTCATTGGAGAAGGAACAGTTATTCAGCCTAACTGTTTTGTTGGACATAATGTTACTATCGGTAAAAATTGTATTATTCACGCTAATGTTACTATTAGTGACGATACAGTAATAGGAGATAACGTAATTGTGCAATCTGGAACTGTGTTAGGTGGAAATGCTTTTTATTATAAAAACAGACCAGAAGGATTTGATCAATTATTGTCTGGTGGACGTGTTGTTATAGAAAACAATGTTCATATTGGAGTTGGTTGCACTATAGATAGAGGTGTTACTGGCGATACAAGAATAGGCGAAGGTTCTAAGTTAGACAATCAAATTCAAGTTGGTCATGATACGGTTATTGGAAAAAAATGCTTAATTGCATCACAATGTGGAATTGCTGGTTGTTGTATTATTGAAGACGAAGTTACAATTTGGGGACAAGTTGGAACTAATAGCGGGATAACAATAGGTAAGAAAGCAGTAATAATGGGACAAACTGGGGTTACTAAATCCGTAAAAGGAGGAAAGTCTTATTTTGGGACACCTATAGAAGAATCTAGAAATAAATTAAAAGAGTTAGCTCTATTAAGGAAATTACCTCATATATTAGAGCAATTAAAAATAAAGTAAATGTCTGCAAAGGAAATTATCACTAAGTTTTTTGAATTAGATTTCGTGAAAGATGAAGATATTCTATCATACTTTCATGATGATTGTCAAGTTCATTGGAGTAATTCTAAAGGATTCATTCAGCACTCAAAATCTGATATCGAAAACTTGTTGAATGAATTAAAAAGAAATTACCATTCATATCAAGCGGAAACATTCCAAATATTAGAAGATAATAATACAGTTACGGTGAGATATACTATTTATGTAACGCCTATTGAAAGACCAGAAAAAGAAGATGCTTTAGCAGATTTTATTTCAATTTACGAGATTAAAGATCAAAAAATCTACCGCTGTTATCAAATAAGTAATCTTGTTGATAATAATAATGTTGGTAGAATAGAAAAACAATAAAAATTAACTAACAAATACTTTTTTAAATAAAGACATAAACTTACTTTTGTGTCGATTTAATCAAACAAATAAACATGAGCGTTTTAGTAAATAAAGATTCAAAAATTATAGTTCAAGGATTTACAGGTAGTGAAGGAACATTTCACGCTGGTCAAATGATTGAATACGGTACAAATGTAGTTGGTGGAGTTACACCAGGAAAAGGAGGACAAACTCACTTAGACCGTCCAGTTTTTAATACAGTTCAAGAAGCTGTAGAAAAAGCAGGAGCAGACACAACTATTATCTTTGTTCCCCCAGCTTTTGCTGCAGATGCAATAATGGAAGCTGCAGATGCCGGTATTAAAGTAATTATTACAATTACTGAAGGTATTCCTGTAGCAGATATGATTAAAGCAGCAGATTACATTAAAGGTAAATCTTGTCGTTTAGTTGGACCTAACTGTCCAGGTATTATTACGCCAGGTGAAGCTAAAGTTGGTATTATGCCAGGTTTTGTTTTCAAAAAAGGAACTGTAGGAATTGTTTCTAAATCTGGAACATTAACTTATGAGGCTGCAGATCAAGTTGTAAAACAAGGTTTAGGAATTACTACAGCAATTGGTATTGGTGGAGATCCAATTATTGGAACTACAACAAAAGAAGCAGTAGAGTTATTAATTAACGATCCAGAAACTGAATGTGTTGTTATGATTGGTGAAATTGGTGGTCAATTAGAAGCAGATGCTGCTAACTGGTATAAAGCTAGTGGATCTAAAAAACCAGTCATTGGTTTTATTGCAGGTGAAACTGCTCCAGCTGGTCGTACAATGGGTCACGCAGGTGCTATTGTAGGTGGATCAGATGATACAGCTCAAGCTAAAAAAGCTATTATGAGAGATTATGTAATCCACA
>Ga0105354_1001726_pt1 | contig 13404 bp, 11 predicted proteins | sample GOMGulsemesocosm_FD_83658 | JGI IMG/M metagenome (GOLD analysis project Ga0105354, IMG submission 83658) | Methane-oxidizing microbial communities from mesocosms in the Gulf of Mexico - GOM9B Gulf of Mexico | ecosystem: Environmental > Aquatic > Marine > Cold seeps | place: USA: Gulf of America...
ACTTCCGTCAGCAACACTATACATTGCTCCTACCATTTTAATTTCTCCAGCAGCTTCCATTTCTGCTAAGATTGAGCTCTCTTTTCTAATTCTCTCAATAGATAATTGCACATTCATAGCAGCAACTTTTTCTACTTTAGCATCACTCATTTCTTCATCAACTGCGCTTACTGCCGGTTGAATTTTATCTAATAACGCTGTAATATTACCTAATTCTACATGCTTACATGCTGCAGTAACTGCACCACATTTTGAGTGCCCCATAACAACAACTAGCTTAGAACCTGCAACCTTACAAGAATATTCCATTGACCCTAATACATCTTCATTAATAATATTTCCAGCAACTCTTGCACTGAATATATCACCAATTCCTTGATCAAAAACTAATTCTGCTGGTACTCTAGAATCAATACAGCTTAACACTACAGCAAAAGGATATTGCCCTTTTGAAGTTTCGCTTACTTGCGCTAACAAGTTTCTATCAGCTTTACTGTTTTCTTGAAATCTTTTATTTCCTTCTACCAACATGTTATATGCATCAGTTGGTGTTAAACTGTCTTGAGTTATTTTTGTTTGTGTATTCATAATACTTTTATTTTTTATATAATTCGTAATTAAACTGTTTGAGGTCTTAGCTTAAAGAACTCAATATAACTTTTAGGGTTTTCGATAATTCCTCTTTCAGAGAGTAGCTTGACATTAATGCCTTTATTTTCAGCTTTCTCAGAAAAATCTTCTAGAATTTCAATAATATCATTATCTAAATAGCGTGTTTTTCTTACATCTATCTCTAAGTGAGTTTCATTAGGCAAAGAATCTAACTCTTTTAAAATAGCTCCTTTGTTGAAAAAAGTAACTTCTTCTGCTAGTGTCATCTTAATTTTATGCACACCATTACTCTTGTCCTCTATGTGTAAGAAATGTGAATTTTGATAACTCTTAATTAAAATTACCACTATTCCAACTCCTAATCCAAGGGCAATACCTACTAATAAATCTGTAAAAACGATACCCATTACGGTAACTGCAAAAGGCAAAAATTGCTTCCACCCCATTTTATACATACTTATAAATAATGATGGTTTTGCTAATTTATACCCAACAATCAATAAGATAGCTGCTAATACGGAAAGTGGTATTTTATTCAAAATACTAGGCATTAAGATTACTGATATCAATAATAAGAATCCGTGGATAATTGCAGATAATTTTGTTCTACCTCCAGATTGAACATTTGCTGAACTACGTACGATTACTTGAGTTATAGGTAAGCCTCCTATAAGTCCAGAAAGGATATTTCCAGCCCCCTGAGCTAACAACTCTCTATTGGTTGGTGTAACACGCTTGTCTGGATCTAATTTATCCGCTGCTTTAACACATAATAAAGTTTCCAAACTTGCTACTAAAGCAATTGTAAAAGCAACTATCCAAATTTTTGGGTTCATTACAGCACCAAAATTCGGGAAACTAAATTGATTAAAAAATGATGTAGCACTATCAGGAACAGGAACACTTACTAAGTTATCAGATGTAACTCCTATTATACTATTGTTAGCTGTTAACATATAATATATAACCCCAACAACTACAGCCACTAAAGGCCCTTGAATTACCTTAAAAAACTTCGCTCTTTTAGCTAATACTGTATCCCACAGTAACATAATAGCCATACCTAATAAAGCTATTATTGTAGAACCAAAACTAATGTGCTTAAAGCTTTTAATTATTTCAGAAAAAGTATTTCCTCCATCAACTTGTAGGAAGCTAAAATCTCCCTCAGGAGCTGAATCATATCCAAAGAAATGAGGTATTTGTTTCAGTATAATTATAATACCAATACCTGTTAACATTCCTTTAATAACAGATGATGGAAAATAATACCCAATAATTCCTGCTTTTAAAAAACCAAAAATCAATTGAATAACCCCTCCTAAAACTACCGCTAAAAGGAAGTTTTCATAGCCACCTAAATCAGTAATAGCGGTAAAAACAATAGCTGCTAATCCTGCTGCAGGACCACTAACTCCAAGTTGAGAACCACTTAACGATCCTACAATAATTCCACCAATAACACCAGCTATAACCCCAGAAAACAAAGGAGCTCCACTAGCTAAAGCAATACCTAAACATAAAGGTAATGCCACAAAAAACACAACGACACTTGCTGGCAAGTCGTTTTTAATGTATTTAAACATATATATAGTAATTTATGCCCTCATTAAATAAATAAAGGCGTTCTTAAAAATTAAAAAAACGGTAAACTATATATTGTATTCTGGTGGTGGGAGTTGAATTTCTAATGAATATGTAGAAACTCTTTCAATAAAAAATATTGTATTTGTAGTATTCTTAACTATAAAAAAATTATCCAAGGTGATTAATGAAGAACAGAAGCGTTCTTCTTTCTCTTTTTCATTTTCTTCACTATCAATTTCTTCTATCTCTTTTTCTTCACTATCCTCTCTTTCATCATCATTAAAGTCTTCCATAACTATACTACACATATCATTTGTTAACGATACCACTGCTGGAGCCAGAATGGATAAGGTTACGATAAATGAAAGCGATATAATGGCAAACGACTTAAGCACTAATTTTGGTTTTTTTTGCAAATATAACAGAAATTACACCTCAACCATCTATCTATACGTTAAATAAAACCTAATATATTTTAACAATAAACTTCATATGTAGCACAAAAAAAAGGAGCTCAAATGAACTCCTTTTTTTAACATCTTAAACAAATTTTATAGAACTTCAATTAATAAAAAGTAACCGTTCCGTCAGTAACGTTATACATAGCACCTACTATTTCAATTTCACCATTTTTTTCCATTTCTGATAAAATTGAACTTTCTTGTCTGATTTTCTCAATAGATAATTTCACATTCATAGCAGCAACCTTTTCAACTTTAGCATCGCTCATTTCTTCATCAATAGCTTTTACAGCTGGTTGAATTTTATCTAATAATGTTGTTATATTTCCTAGTTCAACATGCTTACAAGCGGCAGTTACTGCTCCACACTTGGAGTGCCCCATTACTACAACAATTTTTGAACCAGCAACTTTACAAGCATACTCCATTGAGCCTAATATGTCTTCGTTGATAACATTTCCAGCTACCCTTGCACTAAAAACATCTCCAATTCCTTGATCAAAAACCAATTCTGCAGGAACTCTAGAATCAATACAACTTAATATTACAGCAAAAGGATATTGTCCTGTACTAGTTGCTAATACTTGAGCCTGTAAATCTCTTTGTGCTTTTAAGTTTTGAGTAAATCTTTTATTTCCTTCAACCAAAATATTATGTGCATCTTTTGGGCTAAGGTTATCTTGAGTTATTTTTGTTTGTGTTCTCATATCTCAATAATTTAATACTTTTTTTTAATCCAAATTAAACATTCTTTAAAATTCTCGAACAAATGTTCTTTAGGCACTAAATCAGGAATTATATCAATACGTTCGAACATATACTTAGGCTGTTTTAATACTCCTACAAAGGCTATACTTTTACCACCTTTAATCAAATCAACTAATACATCTTCCATGGCATACAAACCTGATTGATCCACATACTGCATTCTATCCAATCGGATTATTACGGTAGATGCTGTTTCAGGTATTTGTTTGGCTAATTGCTGAAAATCACTCGTAGACCCAAAAAACAATGGTCCTTTAATGTGTTTGATAAAAACTTCCTCTCTTAAAATTTTAGGAAGATTTACTTCGTCAGGCCACTGCTCTTCTTTAAATGGCTCGACATCGGATCGTTCTGCCGTAAGATCTCCCATTTTTTTCATAAACATCAATGATGCAATTACCAAACCTATTCCTACAGCATATACCAAATTCCATACTGAAGATAACACCAGTACAACTAACATAATGATTACTTCTGGGCGAGGCATATATGGTATTGCCTTCAATCCTTTATAATCCATTACACCAATACCTACGGTAATTAATATACCTGCTAAAACAGCTGCAGGAATTTGTGAAGCAATTGGCCCCAATGCTAATAAAATAACAAGTAACATAATACCTGCTACCATACCTGAAAGCCTAGTTTTACCACCGGCATTTATATTTACTACTGTTCTAATAGTAGCTCCTGCACCAGGAATACCACCAAAAAGTGCTGCAACACTATTTCCAATCCCTTGTCCAATCAGCTCTTTGTTGGGCTTGTGCTTCGTTTTCGTCATATTATCGGCAACAACAGAGGTAAGTAATGAATCTATAGCTCCTAAAAGAGCTAAGGTAAGTGCCGTAAAAATATATGGCGTAATACTATTCAGTTGAAAACTAGTGAAAATTTCCAAATTAGGAATTGGCAACCCTCCTGGTATTTCTTGTATTGGTCTATAATCTAAACCAAATCCTACTGCAATACCTGACATTACCACAAGTGCAACCAAAGTGCTTGGTACTTTTGTAGTAATACGCTTAAAGCCAAAAATGATAATAATTGTCCCTAGAGCAAGTAATAATTCTAACCAGTTAATATGCTGTAAAGCTCTCGGCAATATCTTAATAGTTCCTAAAACACCAGAAGCTTCTGATCCTGCTAAAGTTTTTGATTTGTTTAGGATTTCATCCTGAGTAGTTATTTTTTCTTTATTAATTGTTTCTTTAAAATCTTCAATAACTAATATTCCTTCACCAACTTCTTTTTTCAAGATATCCTTTAGAATAACCTCCTTTGCTTGAGGCTTAAACTCCGAAACGAAATCAGCATCTTCTTTTGGATAATATCCTATAGAAGGCAATACTTGAGTTATTAAAATAATAACTCCAATTGCCGTCATAAACCCAGAAACAACAGGATAAGGAATGTATTTAATATATTTCCCTAAGCCCAAAAACCCTAGTCCTACCTGTATTAATCCCGCCAATAAAAACACTGTTAAAATAGCAGGTAATGCTTTAGACACATCGCCATCAAACGCAGCAACAATTCCGGCAATTACAACCATACTTACAGCTGTCATAGGTGCGGTTGGACCAGATATTTGAGTGTTTGTCCCTCCTAAAAGAGCCGCAAAGAAACTTACAAAAATGGCCCCATAAAGCCCCGCTTCAGGTCCTAAACCAGAACTAACTCCAAAAGCTAAAGCTAATGGTAAGGCTACAATACCAGCAGTAATACCACCAAATAAGTCACCTTTAAAATGTTTAAAATCAAATAAGTTTTTCATTTTCTATATTAAATTAATTTTATCCTTACACATTATACTTCAGTACTGTATTAACAAATCTGAGTTTCAGATAAACAAAATTGAATTTACAATATTTATTCTTCATTCTATAATTGTATTACAATAAATAACTATTAACTTTTGAAAGATCTTGAAAGCCATCCTTTAATATCAATACTCCCTGTTTCGATTAAAGTGTTTTACATTAAAAACGAAAGGAACATTACGAGCTAACTTGTAAATAAAATGAAGCATTCGGACAATCTTATTCTTTTTTTTACCTACGCTTAACATTAAGTTAACATTAAGTGCAGTTATTTGCAGTGCAAAAAAATAAAAGACACAACACAAATGAAAAATTTCAAAAATTATGTATCTGTACTCATAATCTTAATTGGATTATCAGCAGTAGCTCAAGAAACAAATAGCCCTAAATTTGGAAAAGGACTATTTAACTTAGTAGGAAAAGATAGTACTTGGACTATGAAAGTTGGAGCTAGAATGCAATTTTTAGCAACAAACGCATGGGACATCAATGGAAACGGAGACTTCTCTAGACCTGAAAGCAACTTCTTAGTAAGAAGAGCTAGGTTAAAGTTTGGTGGTTTTGCATTTAGCCCAAAACTTACTTATAAACTTGAATTAGGATTATCTAACAGAGATATTAGTGGTGCTTCAGAATTTACAAGCAATGCTCCAAGATACATTTTAGACGCCGTTGTAAAATGGAATTTCTACAAAAACTTTAGCTTATGGGCTGGTCAAACTAAATTACCTGGAAACAGAGAGCGTGTAATATCTTCAGGAAACTTACAATTTGTTGATCGTTCTAAACTGAACAGTAACTTTAATATAGATCGTGATTTAGGATTACAAATAAGACATCACTTCAACTTATCTGACAAGTTCTTAGTAAGAGATATGTTTTCAATTTCTCAGGGAGAAGGGAGAAATATAACTACAGGAAACTTAGGAGGACACCAATATACAGCAAGAATTGAAGTATTACCTTTTGGTAAATTTAAAGGAAAAGGAGATTATAGCGGAAGTGATTTAAAAAGAGAAGACTCACCTAAATTAGCCATTGGAGCAACTTACAACTTCAATGACAAGGCTGTAAAAGACAAAGGAAGTCAAGGAAAATACATGGTTAATGATAGCGAAGTAGGGTTTCACGAAACAAATGTAAATACTGTATTTGTTGACGCAATGTTTAAATACAAAGGAATTTCTTTCATGGGAGAATATGCAAATAGAGATGCCAATGAAGCTACTGCTACCAATATTGATGGTACACCTGCTACTGATGCTGACGGTAATACTACTGGGAAATCGGTAAAAAAAGGTAACTCAATAAACGCTCAAGTTGGTTACTTATGTAAATCTAACTGGGAAGTTGCAGGACGTTATACTACAGTAAAATTTAACGGAGCAGGTTTCGCTACAAATTACTACACATTAGGTGTATCAAAATACTTAGCTGGTCATAAACTTAAAGTACAATCTGACTTAACTTACAGTGATGAAACTGGTAGTAAATCAGGTGGATTAGAATACCGTTTACAATTTGATATTCATTTCTAACAAATTATTGAGCACACTATAATTTATTAAAATTAGTTAACGAAAAGAGCCCAATCGGGCTCTTTTTCTATTAAAAGCAAACACATATATCGTGTTGTTTAGATAAATATCATTTTATTTGCATTTATAATTTATTTGTTAACCCCACATATAAACAAAATTAAATGCGCGCTACCCTTTTAATCTGTTCTTTTATATTAACTACGTTTTTCACCTACTCATTTGATAAAGCTAATCCTTTAATAGAATCTAGCGCCTTATATGAGAATAACAATTATGAAAATTACGTCATAATAGATTTAAGAAAACCTGAAAAATTCAATTTAGGACACCTTCCAAACGCGGTAAATATATGGAGGACCGATATCATAGACCAAGACATGACCTATGGGGGCATGATGGCAAAAAAAGGCGCTATAGAACAATTATTTAGCAGCTTAGGCATTAAAAGTGATGACAACTTACTTATCTATGACGACAAGGGATTAGTTGATGCTGTTCGTTTATGGTGGATTTTAGACTACTATAAACACACTAATGTTAAACTACTAAATGGTGGCCTAAACTCTTGGAAAAAAGACAACTACCCTATAAGCACTGAAACTACAGCTCTAAAAAAAAGTGATTTTAAATTCAAAAACATATCAGTTAACGCCTCACGTTATGCCAATATTGAAGATGTTAAAAAGGCTATTTCTAATCCAGATATACTTTTAGTAGACACCAGAGAACTAAACGAATTTACAGGTGAGCACAAAAAGAAAGGTGCTTTCCGAGGAGGTAGAATCCCCAGTAGTACTTGGTGCAATTGGAGTGAGACAGTAGACTACAGAAATAACACAAAATTTAAATCACTGGATAAAATAAAGGAGATTTACGCATCTAGAGGAATTACTCCTGATAAAGAAATCATAGCTTATTGTCAGTCTGGAGTACGTTCAGCACACACTACCTTTGTTTTAACACAATTATTAGGCTACACAAATGTAAAAAATTACGATGGATCATGGATAGAATGGAGCTACAACAAAGAACTACCTATTAAAACAGGTACAGAAAAAACAACTATCACCAAAAAAAAAGCCTCCTCTTCCATAAAGAAAAGTTATACCGCTATTTTTGTTTCGTCATTTAAAAACTATGCGAAATATGTTTGGTCAGAAATGAATTTCAAGGTATCAACTTGGTATGTAAACTATTTTTGGCTGCTTATAGTCCTCTCTTTAATTGTATGGGTTTTAGAAATTATTTTTCCTTGGAGAAAAAACCAACCAATAATTAGAAAAGATTTCTTCATAGATACTTTCTATATGTTTTTTAACTTTTTCATCTTTAAGGTAATCATCTTTTTTGCATTTTCGGTTGTTATAGAAAAATGGTTCTCCAATGTAATCGGGGGTATCGATCAACTAATTATTTATGACACAAGCCAATTAAACCCTATTATCCAATTAATAATCTTTTTTGTTGCTTTAGATTTTATTCAATGGTTTACACATACTTTGTTACATCGTTTCGATTTTTTATGGCAATTCCACAAAGTACATCATTCAGTAGAGGAAATGGGTTATGGAGCACACTTACGTTTCCATTGGATGGAAAATATTTTCTACACCCCTATGAAATTTTTAATAATGATGGTTATTGGAAATTTTAGTCCTGAAAATGCTTTTATTGTTTATTATATATCCATTGCAATTGGACATTTTAATCATGCAAATATCGGATTCTCATACGGTATTTTCAAATACGTCATTAACAACCCAAAAATGCACATCTGGCACCATGCGCATCATTTACCTGAAAATCATAAAAACGGTGTCAATTTTGGAATTTCATTAAGCATATGGGATTACATTTTTAAAACAGCATACATCCCTAAAGATGGAAAAGACATTAAAATTGGTTTTGAAGGAATTACTGATTTCCCTAAAGACTTCATTAAACAATGTCTTTATGGCTTTAAAAAATAAACTCTATAAAAAACAATAAATGCAAATGTTACCCCAATGTTAACAACAACATTAATCTCATAACACTACAATAACAATTTGTTTATTTTACGGTAACTTTTATACAATTCTTCCAAGGTATGTTTGTAATGCAAAAAACAAACAAATAAAAGATGAAGAAAATTGCATTAATGTTAACTGCAGCTATTTTTGTAATAGCATGTGGAAAAAAGAATGAAGAAAAAACACTTGCTAAAAACACAAACACTATTTTGTCAGGAACTATTAAAATAGATGGTTCAAGTACAGTATTCCCTATAACAGAAGCTGTAGCCGAAGAGTTTAGAACTGTAGAGCCTAAAGTAAAAGTAACAGTTGGAGTTTCTGGAACTGGTGGTGGTTTTAAAAAATTCTCTAGAGGAGAAACTAACTTATCTAACGCTTCTCGTCCAATAAAATCAAAAGAAAAAGCAGCATGTGAAGCTAATAACATTAACTACTTAGAATTAGAAGTAGCCTATGATGGTTTAGCAGTAACAATTAACCCTGCAAATGACTGGGTAGATTCTTTTACTGTTGAAGAGTTAAAGAAAATATGGGAACCCAAAGCCCAAGGAACCATCATGAAATGGAATCAAATTCGTCCAGAATGGCCAAATAAAGAAATTCACTTATTCGGACCTGGAACCGCGTCAGGAACTTACGATTATTTTGCAGAAGCGATCTGTGGTAAAAAAGTAGGAACTAGAGGAGATTATACTGCTAGTGAGGATGACCACGTTTTAGTACAAGGTATTGCAGGAGATAAATACGCTTTAGGATTCTTCGGATTAGCCTACTACGCAGAAAACAAAGACAAACTATCTCTAATTGGAGTTCATAACGGCACTGAAGTGGTAAAACCATCTTTAGAAACAGTGAAAAACGGAACTTACAAACCATTATCTAGACCTTTATTTGTATATGTAAACAGTACTTCAGTAAAATCTCCAGAAGTAGTAGAGTTTGTAAACTTCTATATAGATAACGCAGGAGATTTATCTAAAGACGTTGGATACATTCCTTTGCCAGCTGAAAGATACACTGCACAAAAAGAAAGTTTTAAAACTTTTGTTGAAAGTAACAAATAAGCAGAAGTTTAACCTGGACAATCAGGTAACTACCATAGTTGCCTGATTTCCTTGTTCACAAAATAAAATGCGTAAAATAAAAGAACTTGTAATTGAGAAATCACTTTTATCAAGTGCCTTAATTACTATTGCCGTTACCATAGGGATTGTGTTGGTACTTGCTATCGAGGCCTTTCATTTTTTTAGAGAAGTTTCTGTCATAGATTTTTTAACAGACACACAATGGACTCCATTGTTTGTTGACAAACATTACGGGATACTTCCTTTATTATCAGGAACATTACTAACATCGTTTATAGCAATTTCTGTAGCATTACCAATTGGTTTATCAATTAGTATTTACTTAAGTGAATACGCCCCAAAAATCTTTAGAAAAACCGTAAAACCTTTATTAGAATTATTAGCTGCAGTACCTACTGTAGTATATGGTTTTTTTGCTCTAATAGTAGTGACTCCCATATTACAACAGATCATCCCTGGGCTTTCAGGGTTTAACTCCTTATCTGCAGGTTTTGTAATGGGAATCATGATTATTCCTTACATCTCATCAATTTCTGAAGATGCATTACACGCTGTACCCAATGCTCTAAGAGAAGCTTCATTTGGCATGGGAGCAACTAAACTACAAACTGCTTTTAAAGTAGTTGTTCCCGCAGCGTCATCTGGTATTATAGTTTCTATCATTTTAGCCATTTCAAGGGCTATTGGAGAAACTATGATTGTTGCCGTAGCCGCAGGTCAGCAACCTCGTTTAACACTAGACCCTACGGTTCCGGTTGAAACAATAACTGCTTATATCGTTCAAGTAAGCTTAGGTGATGTAGAACACGGTTCCGTAGAATACAGAACCATATTCGCAGCTGGAATTACCTTATTTGTGTTTACATTCTTGCTTAACACATTAAGTTACAGAATCAGAAAGAAATACCAAGAACGCTATGAATAATATTCAAAAAAACAGACTTAAAGATCAGATCTTTAAAGTTTGGGGTATCAGCTGTACTTTATTTGCTTTAATCTTACTAGTATTTTTTATTGGCGACATCTTGATTGATGGAATCATGAGGATTGACTGGAATTTTATAATTGATTTACCGTCTAGAAAACCTGAAAAAGCCGGTATATATACTGCTTTAATGGGAAGTATCTGGATTTTATTCTTAACTACTATTATTGCTTTCCCCATAGGAGTCGCTGCTGGAGTATATCTAGAAGAATATAGTAAGAAAAACAGATTATCTGCTATTCTAGAAATCAACATTTCAAATCTTGCTGGTGTACCGTCTATTATTTACGGATTATTAGGACTAGAAGTTTTTGTTAGAATAATGGGCTTAGGAGCTAGTGTTTTAGCTGGTAGTTTAACCTTATCCCTTTTAATTCTTCCAATTATCATTGTTGCAACTCGTGAAGCTATAAAAGCAGTACCAAAATCTATTAAAGACGCTTCTTATGCATTGGGAGCTTCAAAATGGCAAACGATATGGAATCAAGTTCTACCAGCATCCTCTGGCGGAATACTAACCGGTGTAATTTTAGCCTTATCACGAGCAGTTGGAGAAACTGCACCTTTGATTGTTGTAGGAGCATTGGCTTATGTTCCATTTGCACCAGAAAGTCCGATGGATGAATTTTCCGTATTACCAATACAAATATTCAATTGGATTTCAAGGCCACAGCATGGGTTTATTGAAAACGCAGCAGCAGCGATTATCATCTTATTATTAATCACCTTCGTGATGAATGGTGTAGCCGTTTACTTTAGAAACAAATGGCAAAAGAAATTAAAATAACTATGGAAACAGTAACTACACAAATTCCGTTAGACAAAATAATAGATCCTTCTTTAAAAAAGCAGGATAAGATTGAGCTTAAGGATGTAAAAGTTTGGTATGATGATTTCAATGCCATAAAAGGTATTGACATGAATATTAAGCCAAATACCGTTACCGCTTTCATTGGACCTTCAGGTTGTGGTAAATCAACCTTTTTACGATTATTCAACAGAATGAATGATTACGTGGAAGGATTCAAAATGGAAGGAAAAATAAAGGTTAACGGAGATAACATTTACAAGAAAAAAGTCAACGTTGAAGAGTTACGCAAAGAAATAGGGATGGTTTTTCAAAAGCCTAACCCATTTCCTAAATCAATTTTTGACAATGTTGCTTACGGATTAAAAATTCAAGGAATCACTGACAAACAATTAATTGAAGAACGCGTACTTGACTGTTTAAAACAAGTAGCTCTTTGGGATGAAGTTAAAGACGATTTAAAAAAATCTGCAATGGCATTATCAGGTGGTCAGCAACAACGTTTATGTATTGCACGTACCTTAGCTGTACAACCTTCAATTATTTTAATGGATGAGCCAACTTCAGCCTTAGACCCTATTTCTACAGCAAAGGTGGAAGAATTAATTTTCAAGTTAAAAGAAAAATATACTATCATTATTGTTACACATAACATGCAACAAGCCAGTAGAATTAGTGACTATACTGCTTTTTTCTATTTAGGTGAGTTAATTGAATATGGTAAAACAAAAACCATTTTTACTAATCCTGAAAAACAACAAACCGAAAATTACATTACAGGTCGTTTCGGATAAGCAAGCAACACTGTTGCACTAACAATATTACATTATGGCAAACGCACAATACCAAAGAGACCTACTTAACGAATCAGGAGCAGAAATGTTAGCGATTTGTACATCTCAATTAGAAAAAGCAAAAGACGCATTTTTAAATCATGATAGTGATTTAGCTGAAGAAGTTATCCTAAACGAGGTACGTGTAAACGCACTGGACCTACGTATAGAGAAAAATTGCGAGCGATTTTTAGCGCTGTACAATCCTGTAGCCATAGACTTACGTTTTATCATGGCTATTCGTAAAATAAATTTTGATTTAGAACGAATTGCAGATCATGCGTACAGCATTTCAAAATATGTAGTTGAAGTAGACGAAAAAATTCCTCCTCATTTATTTGAAGCCCTACAGTTTCAAAAAATGTATGATACCATAGCAAAAATGCTAGAAAAAATCACTGAAGCCTATGAAAATAAAGATGTAAAAGTCGCAAGAAAAGTCTTTAAGAAAGATAAAATATTAGATCAAATAAATGCAGATTCATTTGCCATTTTAGAAACCGAAATTAAAAAAGACAACAACATTATATCAGAAGCACTTTTATTATTTTCCGTTATTAAAAAAATGGAACGTGTTGGCGATTTAATTAAAAACATTGCCGAAGAAATCATCTTTTACATTGACGCAGAAGTGTTAAAACACAAAAAAAAGAAGTAAGACACTTTTACAACTATAATATAATTCATCTCAATTTAACTATTGGGATGAATTACTTGTGCCTGTAATTTTTCAAATTGATAACATTAGCATAACATTGGAAAATTTTATTTGAATTACGTTTGCACCGTTACTTTCAATAAAAAAATGTTTTAATTATGGATAATATTTATCTTTTTATGGTTATTGCGCTAGCTGTTTTAGCGGTAATCGATTTAGTTGTAGGTG
>Ga0105354_1001736_pt1 | contig 13358 bp, 14 predicted proteins | sample GOMGulsemesocosm_FD_83658 | JGI IMG/M metagenome (GOLD analysis project Ga0105354, IMG submission 83658) | Methane-oxidizing microbial communities from mesocosms in the Gulf of Mexico - GOM9B Gulf of Mexico | ecosystem: Environmental > Aquatic > Marine > Cold seeps | place: USA: Gulf of America...
CCCTGAAACAAAAGCCGTTTACACTTTTTACCAAGCAAAAATGCCTAAGAAATTATTAGACAATTTTAGTGAAAGTGAAACAGCCATTGATGGCGTTAAAGTTAAACTTTGGCGCGAGAAAGGTTTAATAATGGGGTTGGCATTTTAAAACGCCGCTATCAGCGCTCACTGATTGGCGCTGCTTATATCACTATCCTCGTGCGACTGCTATAGCAGCGCCCACCACGCCTACCCCGATGAAACGCCCCATCACATCAGCCACTTTCGATGCATTGAAGTAATCAAAAACTTTATTACCGATCAAACCATAAGTAAGCATAACCAACGATAGACAGAAGAGTTTTAAGCCACCAAAATACAAAATATCTGCGACAAAACTTTGCTGGGATGCAAAGTTTGGAAACAATGCCAAGAAAAACAATAAAGCTTTAGGATTTGAAAGTGATGTTAAAACGCCTTGTACATAAATCTGCCAGCTCTTTTTAGGCTTACTCCCAGCCACAGCACTTTGCTTGCCTATACCGTAACGGCAAATCTTATAGCCCATGTAAGCGAGATAAGCGGCACCGATATAACGCAAAGTATCATAGGCCGCTGGCGATTGCGTAATGAGCAACCCCAACCCTGTTGCCACTAGCGCAATCCAAATAACATTGGCGGTCAATAAACCTAAGACCCCAGCAATCACCTGTTTAAAACCAAATGATGATTGAAACAGCACAAACAACATCGCAGGTCCCGGTGTCATTTCTAACAACAAAGTAAGCGCCAAAAACTTCAGTGTTAATTCCATTTACTTATCCTTTCTTAATCTATTTAAGTCATGCCTACAACTTTACTTCTACGTTCCATTAAATCCACATCACGCCAGATACCATGCAATTTTCCCAGCGCTTTGCGGCGCCCTATTAATGAGAAACCATACTTAGTATGCAGACTGATACTACCTTGATTTTCAGGGAATATAGCAGCTTGCAATGTCCAAAAACCTTGTTTTTCACTGCGCTCTATTAAGGACTCCATCAATATTGAACCAACGCCATTACCCGCCGCCTTTGGCGAGACATATATACTTATTTCTGCAACGCCTTTATATACATCTCTGGCCGAAATTGCCGACAGCCCAGCCCAGGCAATAACTTCTGAACGCTCATTTTCCATCACTAGCACTGTGCTCTCAATCATTGAAGAACACCACTGATCCCAACTTTTTTTCTCTAGTTGAAATGTTGCATTTTTAGTCTCAATGCCCTGTAAGTAAATATCTTGTACCTGGCTAAAATCTGCCTTTTCAAAAGCACGTATCTTCAATGTACTAACCCTTTATCTGTGATATGAACAAATCTTCGCCACTAGAGGCGAGTAGATAACCTACAATGCTTTAGACTGCGTCTAATTCATCGCCATTAACATTTATTCGCGCAGCATAATGCTTGATGAAGGCTTGCTGCTTATTCGTTTCCGCTCTAGAACCCGCTGCTTCAACTACACTAACCGCTTGTTCAGTCGGTACTGACATAGCAACCAACAAACATGCGGCAGCGGTACCTGTGCGCCCAATTCCCGCCGCACAGTGAATTAATATATTATCACCTTTTAAAAGACGATCCGCGCTAGATTGAATACATTTGCGATACAAATCAAGGTTTTGTGGTATTGAAAAATCGGGCACTACACAGTTATTTAACTGCGCAGGTAGCTCTTTCGAACAAATAGAATAGTAATAATCAGGCGACATTTCTTTAATCTCAGCATTGCTCGTCAAACATAGTATCTGTTTCACTTGTGCTCTTTGACATAGCGCCACAAAATCAGCCCAAGTCTCATAGCGTCCGGGCATACTGTGCAGATATACCTTTCCGACAACCCCCTGATCTTGCCTTCTAAAAGAAACTTCCCTAAATTTTACTGACATAAACTGTACCTTATTCAATCTAAGCCTTTGACTAGAACTATATATTCGACCACTGATAGATATTATCCCAATCATGTTCAGCTATTTTTTCAAAACCTTGGGAGCGGTAAAACGCGTTGGCGCGACTTTCTTTTAGCGCCCCTAAACGCAGTGGCTGGGCACTTTTTATCGCTAATTGCTGCAGCACTTGTATTACCTTTCTTCCAAAACCACCGCCTTGGTGTAAAGGGTCTATGTATAGGTGATCTAGCCATAAATGATCAACTTTCTCACGGAGCACATAAAACCCAGCTAATGTATTATCAATCATTAATTTATGAGTGATAGATGGATCAAAACTGTCGGCAAAACGTTCTCTTGCACGCTGAGGATCAAATCGACCTATCGCTTCTAAACTTGGCTGCATCGCCCTGATACGCAACGTAATTAGCTCTTCCAAATCGATTACTTCAACCGGTTCAATCATAAACCCTAACTGCTCACTCACCACTTATTCCCTTTTGTTTAATTATCCGTCGTTATCAATACCAGCCTAACTCATCTGCTTGACGCTCTAATCGCATCAAATCCATTTCTAAGAAATTGATATCCATTTTTAAACCCATACGATCAAAAACGTTATCTGAGCGCTGTTCATCACTCAGATTATCACTGTACAAATACCGATTTAAACGCCGAAGATCACTTCTGTGTTCATTAATTTCACTGCGTTTAGCTAAAACCTTTTTCGCCAAGCGATACGCGGGTAGAAATTGTTTTTCCGCATTGATCGAGCAAGTATTTTGATACTGGTGCCTCGTTAAGCCATAACGCCAAGCAGATTGAGCAGTGCAAAACCTCTGAACCCCCTCCATCCAACCGAGTTTGTACTCCACTAAATCAGGTGTAATTTGATACTTAGAGCACGCTTTAAAATGTTCAGCCACGTAATCTTTTTTTTGTCCTTCTAACGCATTATGGACACCTACATCATACCAATCAGCACTGATGCATTCCGACTGGCTTAAGCTGGCACAACCGCCGAGCAGCATCATGGATAACAGAGCTGAAATTTGCCATACATTTCTCATTTAATCTCCCTTAGGAACCTGTCGGATATAAGGCTAATCTCAAGCCAATTCAATGGTTATTTCGAAACGAAAACAATCGCTTTCCTGCAATAACCAACAAAATACCACCCAAAATTAGTAGCGCAGCAATGATTAATCGCGCGCTTAATGGTTCTTGCACCAACAGCACACCACCGAGTGCCGCAATGACCGGCACCAACAATTGCAAGACTGCTGCCTGCATAGTTTTAAGCGAGGTCAATGCCATATACCAAAGTGTATATCCCACTCCAGAGGTAATAGCCCCTGATGCAATGGCTAAAACAATACCCTGAGTCGATAAATACACACTGTCTAAATTAAAAATAACCAGCGCTAATATAAACGGTGCCGTACGCAAGAAATTATAACTAGTATCACCTAGCGGATCTGTTGAGGCTTTACCCGCTAAGGTATAAAACCCCCAGCCAATGCCGGCAGCACTCATTAATAGAAGTCCTGAAATAGAGGGCGTTGAGGCTCCTGGTAACATCAAATAAACAAAGCCGGTAAATGCCAACAGCAGACCTGCCCACTCACTGAAATGTAATTTATTACCTTTTAAAATAGCGATTAATATCATCGTAATCTGTACAACAGCAAATAAAATCAGCGCACCTGTCGCTGTTTCAAGAGAGATATATGCGTAGGAGAACCCAGCGGCATAGATGAATAAGGTAGTAGCACCAAACCAACTACCGCGCGAAGCCATTGACTTGTTCACGCTTTTGCTGAAATGCGATTTTATAGCCAGAATAACAAATAGCGCGGCAATTCCCGACAATAAGCGCAGAACAGTAAAGCTACCTGCGTCGATGCTAGCGTTGGTTTCTTGCGCTTGTAATGCTAAACGACACAGTACTGAGTTAGCGGCAAAAGCCATTAAAGCTAGTAAAGTGTAGCAAACACTTTTTAATGGACTAAGCTGAGTATTAAAGGACACTTTTTAGCCTAATTTGAATTGTGGAGAGCCGATTATGAACCTTGCAAATATAAAGCTCAACCATGCTAATCATCAATATTATCAATTATTTCAAAACAATAACGACTAGAGACATCTGCATGCTGAGAATCTATAAAAATGTAGTTTTAAAACCCCACTACCCTACTGCATTTGCTATAGATGAAGCCTCTCAATAAAAGGCGATTAATGTTCGGCTTTTTAAAACAGCCTAAAACCAGCCACATCCCAAAACAACAATCATTAATGAGTTTTGATAAACAACCAGTTTAACAAACTACCATATTAACTATTTTTATGCTTATTTACTAATAATCAACAAAAATACAGTACATATAATATTGCAGTTATTGCTATGCTAATTACAAATTCACCGAACAAGAGGATAGTCATTATGTTAATAGGCGTACCTAAAGAAATAAAAAACCACGAGTATCGAATCGGCATGACACCCGCTGGTGTTAGAGAAGTTATTGCAGCAGGCCATCAAGTAATGATACAAAAAGATGGCGGTACTGCTATCGGTTTAACGGATGATATGTATGTTGCAGCCGGGGCTACGATCATTGATACAGCCGAAGAAATATTCGCCACCGCGCAGATGATCATCAAGGTAAAAGAGCCACAGCCAAATGAATGCAAGATGTTAAGATCTGGTCAGATTTTATTCACTTACCTTCACCTTGCACCAGACCCAGAGCAGACTAGATTGTTAGTTGAATCTGACAGTGTAGCTATCGCCTATGAAACGGTAACAGATAATAACCGTGGCCTGCCATTACTTGCGCCTATGAGTGAAGTTGCCGGTCGCATGGCTATCCAAGCGGGTGCTCACGCACTAGAGAAAGCACAAGGTGGCCTAGGCACACTGCTAGGTGGTGTACCGGGTGTAGCGCCTGCTAAAGTTGTGGTTATCGGTGGCGGTGTGGTCGGTGTTAACTCTGCGCGTATTGCTTTAGGTATGGGTGCTGATGTTACTATTCTCGACAGATCACTGACACGTTTAAAAGAGCTAGACGCGCTGTATGGCCCAGCACTTAAAACATTGTACTCAAATACAGAGACATTAGAATCTGAAGTGCTTGCAGCTGATTTAGTGGTAGGTGCTGTATTAATCCCAGGCGCTGCAGCACCTAAGCTAGTAACAAGAGAAAACCTAAAGAGCATGAAGAAAGGCGCGGTTTTAGTTGACGTTGCTATCGACCAAGGGGGCTGTTTTGAAACATCCCGTGCCACGACTCACCAAGACCCTATCTACAATGAAGAAGGCATTATTCACTACTGTGTTGCTAACATGCCAGGTGGCGTAGCGCGTACTTCTACTTTCGCACTGACTAATGCAACTTTACCTTTCATCTTAAACCTAGCAAACAAAGGTTACAAAAAAGCATTAGCAGATGATGCGCATTTGCTAAATGGTTTAAACGTACATCGCGGTGACATTACGTTTGAAGCAGTAGCTAACAACCTAGGTTATAATTATGTAACACCTAGCGATGCTATAGCATAAAACAATAAGCCCTTGACCCCGCTACTGGACAAGGGCGATTCTTGACATTAACAAGCTTACAACTGAGGCCATACTTGATAGGTCCCATAACTGTATAAAAACCCGTATAGCAAACAAATAAAAGAACTGTACAACATAAACTTTTGCTCTGATGCGTGAGCAAAATAATAAATAAGCCCACACAAAGCGCGCAATAAAAATACTAATGAAATACCCACTAAGCAAAACTTCATAAAAGGTAACCTGCCTATCGCCCCGGAACCAGCAAAGGCGTATAAACCCCATATGAATAATCCTGCACTCACTATCCCAGTGACAATCCCTGGGTAATATGAACCTCTTTGTGCCATTGACGCCATTTTTTCACCGGCACCAAAGAAACGGTACCAAGAAGTACCACCTATTATAATCAATATATGTAACAAGCTCGCGACATCTGTCATGAGTGCTGCGACAAACAACCAATAGTTATTGATCATCTTCAGCACCCGCAAGAATCCACTGATTCTCTGTGACGACCTTTGCTTGCATCTTTCTTAGCAGCGAAAAAACCCCAAACATCGCACGATCAAAATACATTTGATTTTGCGGCACCGCTTTTAGGTATTGATTCGCTTTTTTGGCGTCATCTAGAATAAGTTTAGGTGGCGTGGGGTAACGCGAAAAATCAAACTCATGATTTTTAAAAGGACAGCAAATCCACTCAAACACCGGTTCCAATAAAGGCAGTAACTTCTCTTTAAACTCTGCGAGTTCAAGCGAGGCGTCAATGATCCCCTGTGCTTTGTAAACAGATAAAATACGTCGTGTACGGGTTTCTGACGCTTTTAATAAATAAGCATTTAACAATGCCCTTTTATCGTTTGCAAACTGCTTATCAAATCTTTTAATGCAACCAAAATCTAGCATGGCTAAAGTACCATCTGTCATAAATAAGTAGTTACCGGGATGGGGATCTGCATGTAGCGCACCCACCTCAAACGCGCAGCCAATAAAAGCATTATAAATTCGCTGACCGAATTCATCACGCTGCTTCTGACTAGGATGAGTCACTAGCCACTCATCTAAATGCAACCCAGACAAGAATTCGCTCGTGATGACTTTGCGTTGGCTATATTGATTAAACACTCTGGGGACTTGTATATCGTAAGCCAGTAATTTTTCCTTAAACCAGCGGGTATTTTCTGCCTCCTTGAAATAATCTACCTCCTCTTCTAAGCGAAGTTCTATCTCTGTCAAAACATCATTAATGATGTGTTTTTTGGGCAGTAGCTTCGAGCCGAGTGAAACACTCTCTAAGATGGCGCGAATCATACGCATGTCTGAATGAATTGACGCCGCGATTGCCGGATATTGTATTTTTACTGCTACCGTTTGCCCACAGGGCGTTATTGCTTGGTGCACTTGGCCTAAGCTTGCCGCTGCGAATGCAGTGGTATTGAATTTAGCAAAAACTTCACTAGGTGCTCTGGCGAATTCTTTGATAAATACTTTATTGATCAAAGCGCGATTCAAAGGAGGTACTTGATAACAACTTTTAGCGAGTTCGGCTCGAACCCCCTCTGGTAATAAATCGACCTCAGTACTTAACATTTGCGAAACTTTTAGCGCTGTCCCACGTAATTGCCCTAAGGCTTTAAATAGAATCCTGCCAATTTCCTGTTCATTTTTCAGTTTCTCGCTCTCACTTAACGCCTTGGCATTAAGTGACTTTTTAGTATTGTGCACAGCAAGAGTGGTGGCTACTTTAGCCGCTGCTGCACCGGTAATGGCGGCACGTGCTAACTTTGAGATTCTAAGTTTATTTATCTCATTCTCAGGATTTAGCGATTTCATAAACCAAAACCTGATAGGGAGCTTTTAGACTGTTTAAGGAGTGATAGCAGACCGGATTGGTTTTTCATTAAATTGAATAATTGCGCCTTAAACATAAAGCCACCAAACTCGGTAATTTTATTGATCAAGCCACTTTGCAAGACAATGACAATAATCCCCAGCGAAAGATCGATCATCTGGCTTGTATCAGCGAACTCCTCGCTCTCATCATTACTCCAGAAGAACACTACAGCAAAGACATACTCTGCCAGTAAATTACATACCGCTCCTTTAAAGGGAACCTCTGGTATTTCACCCGCCTCTTGTGCTGCACTTAAATAGTCCGATAAAACCTGTCGAAATAGCATTTGTACTTTTAAGGCATCTTGTAACAAAAACAGCGGTGAATGAGAAAATTTATCAACACAATAAATCACGAATTCGCGCTCGGCCATCAACGTTTCAATATACATTTCCAATAATAATTGCATTTTCTCGTGTAATGAGAACTCAACAAAATCAGCTGTTTGCGCGGCACTATCAATCGAATCTTGAGCACATTGCTCAAAATAGGCCAACAAAATCAATTCTTTATTCGCAAAATATTTATAGATGGTTGCATCACCAACACCACCGAGCTTAGCGATTTGCTTCATTGTCGTGTGGTCAAAGCCCTGTTCTGAAAATAATGCTACGGCGCTATCAATAAGCTTCCTTTTGGTTGCTGCTTTCTTATCTGACATTTTCACAAGCAATACTCACTATCAAAAATATGGTTATTTATGTTTAATTTACGATAGTATGTATAATTATAAGAGAAAAATCAAGATCGCTTAAAAAACAAACAAGCATATTGATAGAGATTAAGCTAAATAATCATCAATCATAACTATTGCCTCGAATTAAGATCTATTCGGTTGTTACTCATTAAATCCAGTACTAATAGCACCCATTTGTTGAGTTTGAATAGTTGAATTTGAGCCAATAAATAGCTATCTTGCTCCCTCGTTTATGCATAAAATCTATTACTATAACCCTCTAAGGGAAGTCTTAGACTTATTTGCATACACCCAACAGTATAAGTGAGAGAAATAGTGTTTACTGGAATCATACAAAGCGTTGCTACTATTGATATAATTAGTGATAACCAAGGTCTGCGCACCTTTGAGATAGAGTTTAAACCCGGTTTTTGCAAAGATTTAGAGATTGGCGCCAGTGTATCTGTTGATGGCGTATGCTTGACGGTCACCACTTTAATGAGCGCAACGCGAGCATCGTTTGATGTCATGCTGCAAAGCTTATTAGTCACTACTTTAAGCGAATACAAAGCGGGTGAACAAATCAATGTTGAGCGCGCTGCAAAAGATGGCGCCGAAATAGGCGGACACCCTCTATCAGGGCATATTGATTTTCATGCGCCTATTGCAGACATTGAATTGATGCAAGAGAATTATCGTTTGCGCATTTGCATGAGCAAACAGTGGCAGCGTTACATTTTTCCAAAAGGCTACATCGCTATCAATGGTGCTAGCTTGACCATTGCCAATGTCGATAAAAAGGCGGGATGGTTTGAAATTTGGCTGATCCCAGAAACATTGCGCATGACAGTGTTTAAAGATAAAGCTGTAGGTCAGCACCTGAATATTGAGATTGAACGCGGCACCCAAGTCATCGTTGATACTGTGCGCGATACTCTAGAGGAGAACCTTGGCAAGCTGTACCCTCTTTTTGAGAAATTAATCGAGCAAGAAGGCCTAGATGTAAACGCATTAGCCTCCAATATAAGCACTGATAAAAAATAACTTCAAGGACACGCATGCAAGAGCTCAGCAGTGAAATGGAACACAGATTTTCGCAATATCCAGTTAAGGCCAAATCTGCACTGCTGCATTTGCGATCGATTATTCTTGAAGTTGCCGCATTTGAAAGTGTTGTCGAATTTAGTGAGACTCTCAAGTGGGGGCAACCCAGCTACTTAGGCAAATATGCAAGTACCGTTCGCATCGACTGGAACGAAAAAGACCCTGAACGCTACCGCCTATTTTTTATTTGTAATACCAAACTGGTAGAAACATTCAAAGAAATTTACCCTGATACCTTCCACTATGAGAATAATAGAGTAATCGCGTTTGAGTTATCTCAAACGTTACCCATTGCTGCTTTAAAACACTGCCTATCTTTGGCGCTTAAATACCATAGTGTTAAACACCTACCTTTATTAGGCGCATAAACTAGATGCAGATAAAAAGTATGTGTACTTTCCTTTAACGGCAAAGCTGCGCAATATGACGCTATGAATTAGCAATATTTGGCTCACAGTTTAAACTCTAATCTTTAAATGTATTGGCAAGTGAAAAGCTGTAAGGTACTACATGCCATCGATAAACCTCGGCCGATAATAAGTCTTTGGATTTGGCAAAAAAACCCCGATACTCTGCTGCGTTTTTTTGTATAATGACGCCAATATTTATTGGCAGAGCTTAGGTAACTTAACCGTGTATTCCCAAGCAGCCCCTTTACCGAGAAAGAATAAACACAATGGCCGTTTTAGAGATACTTGTAGCACCGCACCCAAAACTAAAAGTTAAAGCAAAAGACGTGACTGACATCAGCAGCGTCCAGCAATTAATCGATGATTTATTAGATACGATGTATGACACTGATGATGGTATTGGCCTTGCCGCTACCCAAGTGGGTAGTTCTGATGCAGTGGTTGTTATCGACATTTCAGAAGAGCGTAACGATCCTCTCATTTTGATCAACCCAAAAGTGGTCAGTGGTGAAAGTATTGAAAAAGGCCAGGAAGGTTGCCTTTCCATTCCCGGCTACTACGCTGATGTCGAACGCTATACCAGCGTTGTAGTCACAGCACTTGATCGCAAAGGTAATCCGATTAGCATTGAAAATGATGAATTTCTAGCCATTGCTATGCAGCATGAAATTGATCATTTAAAAGGGAAGCTGTTCATTGATTACCTCTCTCCTTTGAAAAAGAAGATGGCACTAAAGAAAGTTAAGAAATACATCTCTTAATCTGATGTATTCACCCTAAATTCGGCGATAGATCGCACAAAAAGGGTGCATCTCATTGATGTGCATAGTAAATCAGGGATATTAATGGTCAGCAGGGATGAAATCTTGTTTCAACCTTATTGGTGATGAGAGTTTTTCTGGCTTTCTAGGCGCGTTGAGAACTTGTACTTACTTTCGTGATTCAATTGCCGAATTTAGGATCACTACAGGTGAGCTTTAAAACCCACCTGCTATGTCCTATTACACTTTAAACTTATTCAATATAGTATTTAGCTCAACCACAGAGTTTGCAGATTGCAAGCTCACCTGCGCACTCTTCTCTGTCAATTGCGAGCTGTGCTGACTGAGAGAATACACTGTCGCCACTTTCTCACTGACTTGATTAGATACTTGAGATTGCTCACTACACGCCACTGCTACTGAAGAAATAACATGGTTAAGCTGGTCAATTGACTCTTCTATCTCATTAAAACTCGCCTGAGTATCCATGACATGACCCTTGTTAACATCTGCACTGAGTAAACTCTTATCAATCAAGACTACCGCTTTTTCTGTCTGACTTTGCAGATTTTGAATAATTTCTTCGATCTCCAGCACCGAGATTTTTGTTCGATTAGCCAGAGTGCGTACTTCATCGGCAACCACTGCAAAGCCGCGCCCGGCGTCTCCAGCTCTTGCCGCTTCAATCGCCGCATTTAGAGCGAGTAAGTTAGTTTGCTCGCTCATACCCATAATGACTTCAACAACACCACCAATAGCATCTGCTTCCTTCGCGAGTAAGCCAATAACGCTATGGGTGTTAGAAATATCTCCATGTAGGCTCTCCACAGATGAGACACTCGACTGAGAAGATTGCTGCCCGCTTTTCACCGATTTAGTGGCAAGTCCAACAATTTCTGCCGATGAATCAGTGTCTTTTGAGATATCTCCTGCGCTGGCTGATAGCTGTTCAATAGATACGGAGATAGAATTGGTTTCAATTAATTGCTGCTCAAGCGCGGATTTTGATTCATTCGCCATATTAACATTGGTACTGGCAAACTCATCCACTTCTTTAGAAGAGCGCTGTGAGTTGGCAATTAAACTTTGTATCTGTTCAATAAAGCCATTAAAGCTAGTTGCCAACTGGCCTATTTCATCTTTCGAATTTAGCTCAACACGTTTGGTTAAATCTCCATCGCCTTCACTGATATCCTTTAACCTCTGTAACAACTCTTTAAGACCACTGGTAATATTATTGGCGATGAACATAATGATGATGATATTAGCAATGATAATGGCCAAAATGACCAACAAACCATTCGTTCGCAATTGCGATACTGTGTCTAATGTTTTTGCAGCATCTGTGTCTAAACTCTTCCACTGTCCAAGAATCTGATTGAGCATTTTTTCATTAATCGCGGCTGTTTGCTTCGCGATAACAATGTTAGCTTTTGCAATCGCATGCTTAACTTGTACTGTTGCTTGATACTGCTGCTCCAACTGCTCGCTTAGCTTAAGCAGCTCTTTTACCGGTACTCCTTTTTTTCTGGATGCGATTTTTTTCATTTCTGTTAGCTGGTAATAAATACCTAATACTTCCAGCTCAGAACGCTCTAACAACGTCTGCGAATCAGTACTCATATACAAGTTAAAATACGCTCTAGACGCCAGTAACTTTTGCGTTAGTCTCGATGAAATAGATACCAGTACTGAGTCACTGTCTTTGATAGCATATTCAGTTAAATCAGCAGACATTTTCTCTAATTTAGGGCCCAGATCACTGTTTATGGAAGCCGCCACTTGGTTTTTCTTATCCACCAGCGGAAAAAGTTTACTGCTGATTTCTTGATTTAATTGAGAGTTATCCGTGGTTAGCTCATCAAGCAATGCTATTTGTTGCTCAGTCGCATTACGTTTTGCCCCCTCTAACAGCTGATCAAAATCTGCAACTAGCGCTTTAAGGCGCTCTTTTAATTTTAGGTCGCTATTGAGTTGGTAATCTTTTTGAATTTGATCACGAATGGTAATGTTATTAACCATTTTCAAAGACGTGCCATTTTCAGCTTGATCTTGAATGTAAGCTTTTAAAGCAGAAGTATTGTCCGTTGTCTGCGTTAAATTGAGATAAAAATAGCCACTAAAAGCAAGTAGAAAAACAAGGACTAATAAGTTACCCAGGGCCAGTTTAGCTTTAACGGTTAAATTATTTAACATGGGTGAAACCTCTATTTTAGTAAAAACTCAACCGCTTGATTTAAACGTACAACTTGCGCATATACATCGTTCGGGGTGGAGATTGTTGGTGATTGTTCAATTTTTCCAATGGGTTCTACTTTTTTAAGCTTAAGGGCTATTCGCGTTAAATCAGCGATAACACTCCCAGCTGTATCGAAGGCATCTTCAGGTAAAATTTTCCCAGCGGGAAATACAGGCACAACCAAAGGTTTTAACTTTAATTTTCTTTCAAGTTCAGCGACTTTATACAATAGTTTGTACAACGCAATATTTACATCCACTGATTTTTTACCTCTAACAGAAATAATCTGTTGAAATTCAATGGTTTTATTCATTCGCTTAGCTATATTGATAAGACCTAATTCAACTCTTAAAGTGGTATTTAAAACGTCACTTGGCGTAATTGACTCAACTAAAGCATCCATTAAATACGATGCCTGCCAGATTTTTTCATATAAATCTGATGCCGTTTTGCTCGCGGTATCTGTTTTAATCTCCTTCGCTTTTAAATTTAAATTTTCATTAATTTTACGCAGCTCCGTTAAGGCAAGCTCAACTAACGGCAAAATATGCTTCGAGCGAACTTTCTTTTTGGGTAGTGCAGGCACGCTTAATTGGGGAAGGTTCTTTTCGCGTTGAAATTTTTTAATTTTTTCAAGTAATTCTAGGCCTTTAGCATAAGCATGTACTGTCGTTTTACCTACTTGGATGCCAGGAACACGGGTTATAGCGTCGGGAGAATAGTGAGCTTTTAAAACATCGATTTCAGCAACAGCTGTTCTCACTTCGTGATGAACATCACCCAGTGAAAGAGCATTA
>Ga0105354_1001739_pt1 | contig 13352 bp, 12 predicted proteins | sample GOMGulsemesocosm_FD_83658 | JGI IMG/M metagenome (GOLD analysis project Ga0105354, IMG submission 83658) | Methane-oxidizing microbial communities from mesocosms in the Gulf of Mexico - GOM9B Gulf of Mexico | ecosystem: Environmental > Aquatic > Marine > Cold seeps | place: USA: Gulf of America...
TCGCTTAAATCTATTGTATCGTTTAAAAGATCAACTGAAAAATTTAAACATTTCTGAAACTAATCACTCAGAAAAACAACAATCCATTTAAACATGAATCAAAAAACGAAACAGATGAAAACAATACAGAATAAACTATTCATACTATTTTTTTTAAGTATATGCACTTTAAATGCGCAAACTAAACTTGAAAAAACAAATCAATCTATAAAAGTTGCAAAGGATGTAACACTAAATTTAAACACCAATTATTGTAATATTGAGCTAGATACTTGGAATAAGGATGTTATTGAAATTGAAGCCTATATTGAAGGTGAAAAAATATCTAAAGAAGATCTTAAAAATTGGGGGCTAACTATTGATGCCACAACTAATAATGTAACAATAACCACACAAGAAGGTAGACACAATTCATGGAATTACAATTACGTTTATGGTGATAATGAAGCTGCTACAGCAATTATAGAGGAACTAAAATTTGAATTGGCAGACATCCCTGAAATCCATGTTGAACACATAGAAAATATTGAAATCCCTGAATTTCCAGAAATGCCAGAGCTTCCTGAATTACCAGAAGGGATTCATGAAATACATTTCGATTATAAAGCCTATAAAAAGAATGGTGATAAATACTTAGACAAATGGAGTCAGAAATTTGAGAAAAAATTTGGAAAAGGGTACGAGAAAAAAATGGAAGCTTGGGCCGAGAAGTTTGAAAAGCAATGGACTAAGAAGCATGAACATAAAATTAAAGCTTGGGAAGAAAGACTTGAAAAGAAAAACGAATTGCTTGAAGAAAGGTTAGAGCGTAAAAACGAACTACTAGAAAAAAGACTAGAAGAAAGAGAGAAAACTCGCGAAAGAAAAATGAGACTTCTTGAAAAAAGAGAACATCAACAAGAAGACAGAAGAGAACTAGCCGAAGAAAGACGTATAAAAATTGAGCGTTTAATGGATAACAAATCTAACCTAAAGAAAACCATTAAAATTAAAATTCCTAAAAAAGCAAAAGTAAAGCTAAACGTTAGACATGGGGAATTAAAATTAGCATCAAATATCAATAATTTAAATGCTGATTTGTCACACACAAAATTAGTAGCAAATAGTATTAATGGAAGGCACACTTCCATTAATGCTTCCTACTCCCCTCTTTTTATAAAAAATTGGAGTTATGGTAAGCTTAACTTAAACTATGTTGAAGAGGCAACGTTGGAAAATGTTGAAAGTTTAATTTTGATAAGTAATTCATCTAATATAAAAATCAATAACTTAACAGACAATGCTACTATTGACTCCAGTTTTGGTGATTTGAATATTTTAAAAACGGAAGAAAACTTTACCAATTTGAATATTGCTCTTCAAAATGGTAATGCTATTATTGTTTTACCAAACACTAAGCATTATGTACATTACCAAGGAACTCATTCTCGTTTAAAGCATCCTAAAAACAGCTCAAAAGAAAATACGTCTAGTTTTAATACTGGAGATGCAAATAATCCTAAAAAAATTATTCTTAATGCAAAATATAGTGCCATTACTATGCAATAAAAAAGCGACTAAAATTAATTAGTCGCTTTTTTTAATACTTAATAGTTTGATATTATGCAAACAATGGCAAATCGCTCATTAATGCATTTACCTTTTCAGAAACAGCTTCCAAAATAGCTTCATCTTCCCAATTTTCAATTACTTCATCTATTAAAGAAATGATTGTTTCCATATCACCTTCTTTCATTCCACGAGTAGTAACTGCTGCAGATCCAATACGAATACCACTAGTTACAAATGGTGACTTATCATCAAAAGGAACCATGTTCTTGTTTACTGTAATATCAGCTTTCACCAATGCATTTTCAGCTTCTTTACCTGTAATGTTTTTATTACGTAAATCGATTAGCATCATATGATTGTCAGTACCTCCAGAAATTACTTTATAACCTCTAGATACTAATGCCTCAGCCATAGCTTTAGCATTTTTTTGTACCTGTAACATATAGTGCATATATTCATCAGTCAATGCTTCTCCAAAAGCGATTGCTTTAGCAGCAATAATATGCTCTAATGGCCCACCTTGATTTCCAGGGAAAACTGCAGAATTTAATAAAGAAGACATCATACGTAATTTACCTGATTTTAAGGTAATTCCAAATGGGTTTTCAAAATCTTGCCCCATCATAATCATCCCTCCTCTTGGGCCTCTTAAAGTTTTATGAGTAGTCGTTGTTACAACATGACAGTGAGGTAAAGGATCGTTTAAAATACCTTTAGCGATTAATCCTGCTGGGTGAGAAATATCAGCCAACAATAAAGCACCTACTTTATCAGCAATTGCTCTAAAACGTTTAAAGTCTATATCTCTTGAATATGCTGAAGCACCAGCAATAATCATTTTTGGCTTTTCTTTTATCGCAATAGCCTCAATATTATCATAATCTAACATTCCTGTAGCTTCCTCTACTCCGTAAAACACAGGATTGTATAATCTACCAGAAAAGTTTACTGGAGAACCATGTGTTAAATGCCCACCATGTGACAAATCGAATCCTAAAATTTTATCTCCAGGTTGTAAACATGCGAAAAACGCAGCTGTGTTAGCTTGTGAACCAGAGTGTGGTTGTACATTTACATATGCAGCTCCAAACAAAGCTTTTGCTCTATCAATTGCCAATTGCTCTACCTCATCTACTACTTCACATCCTCCGTAATAACGTTTTCCTGGATATCCTTCAGCATATTTATTGGTAAGTACAGATCCTGCAGCTTCCATTACTTGTTCACTTACAAAATTTTCTGAAGCAATAAGTTCTAAGCCTTCTATTTGTCTAACTTTTTCTTCTTGTATTAACTCAAATATTTGTTCGTCGCGTTGCATTGTTTTTTGTTATTTATAAATAATGTTCAAAAATAAGAAATCCTATAATTCTAAGGTCAAAAAAAAGATTTTTTAAACTAAAAAACACCTAAAAATCAAATTGCTTTTATGCGAAGGTAAGATTATGCCAGTATAGGCTAAAATCAGACTAACAAAATTTTCATTTTTTTTGATATTTTTTCATCTGATTTTAAATTCTAGTATTAAAAATTTATGTAGCTTTGAATATATTCTTATTAATGAAAATTATACCACATATATAATGAAAATTACTGCAAATGACCCGAAGAGAATAAGTTGGTTGAACGTAGCCAAAGATTCTCATTTCCCAATCCAAAACCTACCTTTTGGGGTATTTATCACTAAAGATGATATTATTACTATTGGTACGCGAATTGGTGATTATGCTATTGACCTAGGTGCTGTACACCAATTAGGATATTTTGAAGACATTCCTTTAACTGAGGATATATTTCTACAAGATACTTTAAACGACTTTATTGCTGATGGTAGAAAAACATGGCGATTGGTACGTAATAAGATTGCTGATATTTTTGATACTAAAAACGGTAGTTTAAGAGATAACCCTATCCATAAAGACAAAATTATTTTCCGAATGGAAGATGTTGAAATGCAACTTCCTGTACAAATAGGAGATTATACTGATTTTTATTCAAGTATTGAGCACGCTACAAATGTAGGTACGATGTTTAGAGATCCTAATAATGCTTTATTACCAAACTGGTTACACATACCTGTAGGATATCATGGTAGAAGTTCTTCTATTATTCCTTCTGGAGTACCTGTACACAGACCAAAAGGGCAAACGATTCCTGCTGATAGTGACACGCCTGTATTTGGACCATCAAGATTGGTAGATTTTGAATTAGAAACTGCTTTTATTACTACTGCTGCAAATCATTTAGGAGAAACTATTCCTGTTGATGAAGCCGAGGAATACATTTTCGGAATGGTAGTATTTAATGACTGGAGTGCTAGAGATATCCAAAAATGGGAATATGTACCATTAGGACCATTTTTAGCAAAAAACTTTGCTTCTTCAATTTCTCCATGGATTGTGACTTTAGATGCTCTAGAACCTTACCGTTGTAAAGGACCAGAACCTTTAAAACCTCAGTTAGAATATTTACAGTATACCGGTAAAAAGAGTTTTGATATTAATTTAGAAGTGGCCATTCAACCTGAAAACGGAACTCCTTCTACTGTTGCCAAATCAAACTTTAAATACATGTACTGGAACATGTCACAACAATTAGCACATCATACGGTTAATGGTTGTCCTGTGAACTCTGGTGATATGATGGGATCTGGAACTATTTCTGGAAAAACACCTGACTCTTATGGTTCAATGTTAGAATTGTCATGGAGAGGTGAAAAGCCTGTAAAATTAAATGATGGTTCTGAACGTAAGTTTATTAATGATAATGACACCGTAATTATGACAGGATACTGTGATAACGGTACCACAAAAATAGGATTTGGAGAGGTTTCTACTAAACTATTACCTGTTTGGAATAAACAATAACACTATTTTTATATAACATAAAAAAAGCCGCTTTTTAGCGGCTTTTTTTATGTGCAAATTAATACGTCTATAAAAGGAGCCCTAGCTTAACAAAATTTATTTAATGCTTTTGGAGTAGCTTCTAGATACCTTTAATATCATATATAGCAATTAGTAAAATTCATCCCTTTGTGTTTAAACTTAACATTATTATATTTACTAACTTATTTTAACTTGGCACCATAATTGTCTTACAATAGTTAATCTAACACTAAAATAAAACTTTATGAAAAAAATTACTCTTTTATCATTTTTTGCTACCATTGTATTTACCTGTTTTTCATGGGGACAAAGTTCTTCTAATAAAAAATATAGTTACGACTACTTAAATTATCCTGAAACTGCAATTGGTACAGCAGCAACCTTTAATATAACTATTCATTCTGGGAATAGTGATTTCACAGACAAACAATTAAAGGGGAGTAAAGCAAAAAAGACACTTCGTAAATATACTGCTGATTATTTGTATTTTTCTTTTAACGATTTAAAAATCACTAGTGAAAGGCCCGATATTAATGTGGAGATAGCATTCGGGAAATTTCAAGTACTTAACAAAATAGAAAAAGCACATGAGATAGCCTGTACCTATAAAGGGGCAAAATTAAATTCTACTAAAAATATTAAAAAGAATTTAAAAATGTGTCCTGCTGTTTACTATAAAGTTGAATATCAACTACCATATATTTTAAAAGTCTCAAATCAATCTGGAGAGGTATTACTTATTAAAGAGTACAATAAAAAAGGATGGGATACTTTTGGTTATGATAGTACTGGACTAACTGGTTTTCTTAAAAAAGAAGATTTGGATGCTGCATACAACAAATCAGACTTAGTAAAAATTAAACGAACAGCTTACTTGCTAAAAATTGCTAATAGCAATACAACTATTAATGAGAATATATTCTTTAAAGAAGTAACCGATAAATTTAAGTTTGGTACTGGCAAAAGCAGCAAATTTGACTATTCAGCATTAACAACTACACTAGAAAAAGTATTGAATGCCTTTAAAAATGAATCTGATATATTGAACACTTTAGAGGAAGCTAACATCCTTTGGGAAAAAGAAATAGCTACAGCTAACTTAGGAGATAAAAAAGCTAGAATAAATAGAAAAATAGCAACTTCTATTTACGGAAATCTTTCGCTTTCAAATATGTATCTTAACAATTATGAAAAAGCCAAAGAATACAGCAAAGAATATGTAAGACTGGCAAATATGGCTGTTGACCAATCAATTTCTGAAAGAGCAAGGGAGATATATTACCTTATCCAGAAAAGAGAAAAAACATTTAACATAAATAAAGACCTAGTAGCATCTTCTAAAACTCCTATTCCTTCCCCGAGTTTAAACACCTTGATGAATGATAAAAAAACACTTCATAAGTTTGTATCTACCGAAGAATTTTTCACTCTTTTCTCTAAACAGATACAGGCAATTGAAGAGCAAAAAAGAGCTAAAGAAGCGAAAAAAATAGCAGAGGCTAAGCCAGCAACTCCAAGTCAAACAAGTCCATTAGAAAAATACAGAAATAGAGTTCAATATTCTGAATTACAAGGAAATGTTCTTTTCTTAAATAATTGGTATGACAAAGACATTGAAGGAAAAGACTTACCTAAAGAAATTTGTGAATTAACAGAACTTAATGAACTTAGACCTTACGGATTAAGTTTAGAGTCTATTCCAGAAGAAATTGGAAACCTAGTAAACTTAAAAAAGTTAGACTTATCAGGAAATAACCTAACTACAATACCAACCTCCATAGGTAAGCTTTCAAATTTAAAGATTCTGGATCTTTCTAATAATAATTTAGATGAATTACCATTAGAAATAAAGCATCTTCAAAAGCTTCAGAAACTAAAATTAAAAGGTAACAACTTCAGTAAATCAGAGCTTACTAAACTAAAATCATTACTACCAAAAGGATGCAAAATTAAAAGCTAATCATTATTACATTGACGAGCTTTTAACTTATCATCAGGAACAAAAAATATAGTATATTTGAGCCGCTTAAATAGTGGCTCAAATATTTTGGTACAGATATTGATTTCTACCTACTGAACACAAAACTTAAACTTATGAAAAAAATTTTACTCTTAACTTTCAGTATCTTTTTAATAGTTTCATGCAGCTCTGTTAAACAAACTGAACAAGCTTTAAACACTGGTAACTATAATCAAGCCATAACCATTGCTCTAAAAAATTTACGTACCAATAAAGAAAAGAAAGGAAAACAGTCCTATATTACTATGCTTGAAAGCGCATACGCCAAAGCTAACCAACGTGATTTAGGACGTATTGATTTCTTAACTAAGGACAATAATGAGGCACAGCTAGAAGAAGTGTATAATATATACCAACAATTGAATGAGCGTCAAGAAAAAGTAAAGCCCGTGCTTCCCCTTTATATAATGGCAGAAAATAGAAATGCTGCTTTTCAATTTACAAACTACTCTTCTAAAATAATAGAGACCAAAAATAACCTTTCAGCTTATTTATATAAAAATGCAAATAAACTAATGAATTCAACAAGTAAATTTGGATTCAGACAAGCCTATGATGATTTTAAGTATTTAGAGAAAATCAATCCAAATTATAAAAATACTAGAGCATTAATTAATGAGGCCCATATCAAAGGTACTGACTACGTTATAGTTGAAATGAAAAACGAAACTAGAAAAGTAATACCAAAACGTTTAGAAGAAGATTTATTGAATATGAGTACTTATGACATGAATAATTTATGGACTGTTTACCACAACAATAAGCTAAAAAGTACTTCGTATGACTTTAGCATGAATATAAACTTAAGAGATCTTAATATCTCGCCAGAACAAATTCATGAGAAACAAATCATTAGAGAAAAACAAATTTTAGATGGTAAAAAGGATTTATTAGATGAAAACGGTAATACTGTTAAAGACAGCTTAGGACACGTTATTAAAATTGATAAATACAAAACTATTGTTTGTGATGTAAATACATTTACTCAGTTTAAATCAGTACAAGTAAAAGGTCAAGTATATTATAAGGACCTTGTTACCAAGCAGCTTATTGATACATTTCCTTTGGAAAGTGAATTCATTTTTGAACACAGATACGCTACATATAATGGAGATAGGAATGCTTTGGATGACACTTATTTGGGTTTAATCGGAAAAAGAGTTGTTCCTTTCCCTTCTAATGAGCAAATGATATTTGACTCTGGCGAAGATTTAAAAGCAAAACTTAAGAGTATAATTACCAATCAACATTTTAGGTAATAAAAACTCTTTTTTTAATGAAACATTAAAAGCGATTCAGTTATGGGTCGCTTTTGTTGTTTATAGATATAATAATTAGTCATAAATATTTGGATCTAACGTGATTAATTTGATATATTTGTGATATCATTTTGATATCACTTTAAATTCAAATTCATGAAAGAAGAAAAAATCATTACACTTGCAAACGGTTATTTAATGCTATTTATATTTTTCGCCCTTATAACTAGTAGCATTACAGCAATATTTTATACAGGAAATCCATTATTTATAATTCCAATAGTCGCAACAATATTTATTATTCTACCTGGATTTGTACTTGTTCAACCAAACAATTCACGTGTATTACTTCTTTTTGGAAAATATATAGGAACTGTTAAAAAAAATGGATTGTATTGGGCAAACCCATTCTATACAAAAAAGAAAATTTCATTACGTGCTAGCAACTTTGATAGTGAACGTTTAAAAGTAAATGACAAACTAGGAAACCCTATAATGATCAGTACCATTTTAGTATGGAGAGTTAGAAATACTTATAAAGCAGCTTTTGATGTAGACAACTATGAAAACTTCGTTCGGGTGCAAACCGATGCTGCCGTACGAAAACTAGCAAGTATGTATCCTTACGATAATTTTGCTGATGAAGGTCACCAAGAGGATATTACTTTACGTTCAAGTGTAAATGAAGTTAGTAAAGCACTTGAACTAGAATTAGAAGAAAGACTTACTATTGCTGGGATTGAAGTTCTTGAAGCAAGAATTGGATATTTAGCCTATGCCCAAGAAATTGCAAGCGCCATGTTAAAACGTCAACAAGCCACAGCAATTGTTGCAGCAAGACACAAAATAGTTCAAGGTGCGGTAAGTATGGTAGAAATGGCTTTAGAGGAGTTAGGTAGAAAACAAATTGTTGACCTTGATGAAGAACGAAAAGCCGCCATGGTTAGTAATTTAATGGTTATCTTGTGCGGTGACAAAGAGGCCTCACCTGTATTAAACACTGGGACTTTAAACCACTAAGAAATGAAAGAATATAAAGTCATAAAATCAAAACTTGGACTAGGAAGTTGGAATGAAAAAATAGAAGACCTTTTAAATAAACATGCTCGTGAAGGTTGGGAACTAAAACATGCTCAACAAAATTTAACAATGTTTATTTTGGAAAGAGATAAAAATAGGTAATAAACACTATTTAATACTTTAAATAATGGCCAAGAAAAAAGCATTCGCATTGCGGTTAAACGAAGATATGTTACAAGCTATTGAAAAGTGGGCTTCTGATGAATTTAGAAGCACCAATGGTCAAATAGAATGGATGCTTATGCAAACTTTAAAACAAGCCAAACGAGATGCTAAAAAAAAGGAATCAAAAGACACGTAATAACAAAAGCGACCCATCGGGTCGCTTTTAAAATTTTAGAACTATTCTTTAATACTTAGGGCAAATTAAATTAACTCTAAAATCTTATCGGTTTGTATGGCGTAGTGAGACGCATCATAAACTGCTTCTCCATTTTTTATTACAAGTACTTGAGGTGATTGATGCATTACTTGGAACTTATAACCAACCTCATCTGAAACTGACCTATAATTCAATAAATCCAAATAGTACAAATCAGCATCTTTTACAGGTATCGAATAATTCTTCACAAATTTATTCATCGAAATACTGCTAATACTACAACGTGTAGAGTGTTTGAAAATCACTTGTGTTTTTTCAAAAGACTTTCTGGTGATTTCTTCTAATTGACTTTCAGATGTTAAGAAAATCCAAGGCAACACTTTTTCCTCTTTTTGCTCGTTTGAACTCCCGAATATTTTATTAAATAGCCCCATTATATGATTCAATTTTGTTTAGTAGTCCAAAAATAAATCTATTACTTACAATAACAGTCAAAGTGTCTTGTAATTTAACAAAATATTAAGTCAAAATGACTGCTTTATATTTTGGACTAATCCTTGATAACTTTAAACCGAACACTAAAACACCAATTATTATGAATTTTAATAATTTTACCATAAAATCACAAGAGGTTATTCAACAAGCCCAATTGATAACCCAAGAAAACGAACATCAAGAAATACAAAACGAACATCTTTTTAAAGCAATCTTAGATGCTGATGAAAATGTTACTCCGTATTTATTAAAGAAACTGAATGTAAACCTTCAATTATTAGAACAATTATTAGATAGTCAACTAAAAAGTTTCTCAAAAGTAACTGGAGGAAATATTCAGCTATCAAGAGAAAGTGGTAAAACGCTAAATGAAGCTTCCATTATAGCTAAAAAAATGGATGACGAATTTGTATCTATTGAACATATCGTTATAGCTATTTTTAAATCAAAAAGCAAAGTAGCTCAAGTTTTAAAAGATCAAGGAGTTACTCTTAAAGCCTTAGAAAGTGCCATTTTAGAATTACGAAAGGGAGAACGTGTTACCTCACAAACTGCTGAAGAAACCTATAACTCCTTAAGTAAATACGCCATCAATCTTAATGAAATGGCTGAGACTGGTAAGTTAGACCCTGTAATTGGTCGTGATGAAGAAATCCGTCGAATACTTCAAATCTTATCTCGTAGAACAAAAAACAACCCAATGCTAGTTGGAGAACCTGGAGTGGGTAAAACTGCCATTGCAGAAGGTTTAGCACATCGTATTATTCAAGGTGATATTCCTGAAAACTTAAAAGGTAAAGTTATTTATTCCTTAGATATGGGAGCGCTAATAGCTGGTGCTAAGTTTAAAGGAGAGTTTGAAGAACGCCTAAAAGCAGTAATCAAGGAAGTAACGACATCAGATGGTGATATTGTATTGTTTATTGATGAAATACACACACTTGTTGGTGCTGGTGGTGGCCAAGGTGCTATGGATGCCGCCAACATATTAAAACCTGCATTAGCAAGAGGTGAACTTAGAGCCATAGGTGCAACTACTTTAGATGAGTATCAGAAGTATTTTGAAAAAGACAAAGCATTAGAACGACGCTTTCAAAAAATTACTGTGGATGAACCTGATACAGAAAGTGCCATTTCTATTTTAAGAGGAATTAAAGAAAAATATGAAGCGCATCATAAAGTTCAAATTAAAGACGAGGCCATTATAGCTGCTGTAAAATTATCACAACGCTATATTACTAATCGTTTTTTACCGGATAAGGCAATTGATTTAATAGATGAAGCCGCATCAAAGCTACGCATGGAAATGAACTCTAAACCTGAGGAGCTAGACGCATTCGATCGTAAAATAATGCAACTAGAAATTGAGGTTGAAGCTATTAAACGCGAAAATGATCAAGTAAAACTAAAAGCATTACATCATGAATTAGCCAATTTAAAAGATGAACGAAATGTTATTAATGCAAAGTGGGAAAGTGAAAAAGCCATAGTTAATGAAGTACAAGAAGCTAAAGAAGCCATTGAAAACTATAAACTAGAAGCAGAAAGAGCAGAAAGAGATGGTGACTATGGTTCCGTAGCAGAATTACGATATGGAAAAATTAAAGAAACGCAAGAAAAATTAGACGCTTTAAAAATAACTTTAGAGGAGCAACAAGAAAACGCATTAATAAAAGAAGAGGTTACTACTGATGATGTAGCTGAAATTGTAGCAAAGTGGACTGGGATTCCAGTTACAAAAATGATACAATCTGAACGAGAAAAATTATTACAATTAGAAACAGAATTACACAAACGTGTTGTAGGTCAAAACGAAGCTATTGAAGCCGTTTCTGATGCCATTCGCCGTTCAAGAGCTGGATTTCAAGATCCTAAAAAACCGATTGGTTCTTTCTTGTTTTTAGGAACAACTGGTGTTGGAAAAACAGAACTAGCTAAAGCTCTTGCTCAGTATTTATTTGACGATGAAAATGCAATGACTAGGATTGACATGAGTGAATATCAGGAAAAGCATTCCGTAAGTAGATTAGTTGGTGCACCTCCAGGATATGTAGGTTATGACGAAGGTGGACAATTAACTGAAGCTGTAAGACAACGCCCATATTCTGTAGTATTATTAGATGAAATTGAAAAGGCACACCCTGATACTTTTAACATTCTATTACAAGTATTAGACGAAGGTAGATTAACAGATAATAAAGGGAGAATTGCAGATTTTAAAAACACTATCATTATAATGACTTCAAATATGGGAAGTAATATTATTGAGGATAAGTTTACTGCTATTCCAGATATTGATACCGCTATTGAAGTGGCTAAAATAGAAGTTCTTGGTCTTTTAAAACAAACTGTTCGTCCGGAGTTCATTAATCGAATAGATGATATCGTACTTTTTACTCCATTGACAAAATCAAATATTGAGAAAATTGTGCATTTACAATTAAACTGGATTAAAAAACTCGTTGGTGAACAGCAAATAACCTTAGATGCTACTGAAGAAGCTATTAAACTTTTGGCAGAAAAAGGATACGATCCTCAATTTGGAGCACGTCCCGTGAAACGAGTAATACAGAAACTAGTTCTTAATCAATTGTCCAAGGATATTCTATCAGGAAAAGTAACCACTAATAGCGCTATACTATTAGATGCTTTTAATGATGAATTAGTATTTAGAAACTAAAAAAGAACTTATATTAATTCAAAAAGCTTCATATGCAACTATGAAGCTTTTTTGGCTATACTTAATACCCGAATTAATAATACAACCCATGAATAATCGTAATATTTTAAAGTTATTAATCTAAAAAGGTCATATAACTTGTATAGTTTGTTTTATCAATAGTGAAACCACTTTGATGATTATTCCCTCCATCTCTTCCTCGGAATTTAATCGTTACAGAAACTCCTGGAGTTACAGACATAGGGTAATTTGCTGCAGTAATAGTTGCAGCTCCTGTTGCACCAACTGCATCATCAGCCGAAGTAGTCATACTTAAAAAGTTAGCAACGTTAGTACTTCCATTAGAAACTCCAACTGAAAACCATGATTGTTGATCAGCACCAGATCCTCCAGATAATGGCAAATGACAAATAAACAGTAGAATGCCTTGGTGTAAAAGTTATTGTAGCTCCATTAATACCTCTCAGATTGGTATTGTTTATATTTTGATCTGCTCCAGATAATGTGATACTTTGAATATTATCTCCATAAATATACCTTAACTGTACATCACCATCAACATCACTATATAAAGCTTTATTAGATGTTGAATTAGTAGTAGCTAACTCTCCTAGATTTGTTCCAGAAGATGTAACAGAATAATCATCTATTCTAATCGTTTGAAGTCCAGCCGTACTTCCATCTATATGTAAAAATTGTTGAGGACTTGTTGTTCCTATTCCTATTCGATTAGTGCTAGCATCAGCAAAAAAAACACCTGTTAGCGATTGAGAGTTTACTGAAAAATCAGTATCAATACTTGTACCTGCTCCTATAGAGACCGTATTTCCAGTTCCACTTTCCACCAAACGTACTAAACCAGTATCTCCAGCCATTAAAGACATATCATCTAATCCGTTTCTTCTCATTCCAGTATCAACATCACCTTGCTAAGAGTAACTGGGAGTGTTTCCTCCAACTGTTGTTGTTGCCCTTATATATCCATCAGTATCGATACGTACTCATTCTACATTATTTGTTTTAACTATTAAATCTTGAGCATCTGTAGTTCCTAAAA
>Ga0105354_1001744_pt1 | contig 13341 bp, 11 predicted proteins | sample GOMGulsemesocosm_FD_83658 | JGI IMG/M metagenome (GOLD analysis project Ga0105354, IMG submission 83658) | Methane-oxidizing microbial communities from mesocosms in the Gulf of Mexico - GOM9B Gulf of Mexico | ecosystem: Environmental > Aquatic > Marine > Cold seeps | place: USA: Gulf of America...
CATGATGCCAAAAAACTCATCGTAGCCAGAGGCTCGCGGCCCAAAATGCGGAGGGTAACCTAAGTGCCATTTGCCCACTAACGCGGTGGCATAGCCCGCCTTTTGCAATTGCGATGGCAGCGTGGGTATTTCAGGAGGTAAACCTAATGTCGTACTGTATCTGGTGGCGGTGTTCATCGGCTCTTCCAATGCCCCGCGCAGCCGATACTGATAGGCCATGCTCATTAAAGCAAAGCGCGTTGGCGAACACACAGGCGAGTTAGAGTAGCCGTTTTGAAACATCACCCCCTCTTCTGCCAGTTTGTCGATATTGGGAGATACTTGCCCAAATTGCGCCTCACGCCCACCATAACAACCTAAATCGGCGTAACCTAAATCATCGGCCACTATAAAAATTATGTTTGTCATCTACCCCTCCACAGCTCTACGCAACAATGTCTTGGACACAGACTAAGGCTTTCTTTAATATTAGTAAAATATCAATTTGTGACTCCAACCAATCATATTTGCATATTGGTTTGGCATTGAAAGTCTATCAACCTAGATTCGGCGATCGAGCGCGAAAAAGGAGTGCAAGTAATTGAGGTGCATAGGAAACTAAAAAACTTCGTAGTCAGCAGAGGTGAAAACTTGATTCACCTTGTTGGTGATGAGAAGATTTTATCGTTTTCTAGGTGCATCAAGAGCTTGTGCTTTCTTTCGTGATTCAACTGCCGAATCTAGGGTAAAGGAACACTATGAATCCTAAACACCTCACATACTTAGCCTGTGTCTTAGAAAAAGGCTCTATCACCGCGGCGGCTGAACATATAGGAATTGCCCAACCCACCTTAACCCGCGCTATTGCCACTCTTGAAATGCAGGCGGGCAGCCAATTATTTTCGCGCTCACGCTACGGAGTCAAAAGCACGGCTGTGGGTGATGCACTGGCACGTGAGGGGCGCTCAATTATCCACAGTATGAATTTAGCGCGTGAGCAAGTATCACGCTATAAATTAGGTTTCAACAGTGAACTACGTATCGCCACAGGCCCATTGCTCGGTTTAGGAGTACTACCTGAAATTGTCGATAACATGACGCAACAATACCCAGACACAGCCTTAACAGTGACTTCGATTACTCCAACACTGGGTATTGAAGCGATCAAAAACGATGAATTTGACGTGTTTTTAGCCCCCTCCCCCGATGATAGAGTCATTGAAGGGGTGCAGCGCGAATTTGTGGCCAGTGATAAATACGCAATCTTTTGCGGCTCAAAACACCCTTTGGCCAACACAAAAGTAATTAAAGCGGCCGATTTTGATGCTGCTCAATGGCTCAGTTTAGGCGTCTCCAATACCTTCGAGCATGAAATTTTAGACATGCTGATGCGGACCGGGATTCATAATATTCGTACTAAGGTGAGTTTTAAAAATGATGGTGCGACACTCATGCGCTTGTTATCACGAGGCCGTTATTTATCAGTTCTGCCACGCTTACCGGTACAGGCAATTGCAACAGATGGACAAGTGCAGGAGCTGCATTTTTTAACAGATCCCCTGCTAAGGGATCTTTATTTATGGGCCCGTGAAGATATTATAGAAACACCTGCCTACCAAGCCTTCGCACAAATAACAAAGGGAGTACTGTCAGCCTTTAATTCAGAGATTTAGCCAAGAAATCCACCAGCAATTTAATCTTTGGCGATAAGTGCCGATTGTGTGGATACAGCGCCCACACTGCCTCATCATTGTCTTGGTAATTTTCTAAGCAGGCGATTAGTTCACCACTTTTAAGGTAGGGAGCCACGTAATAATCAGGTAGCTGCACTAAACCTAGGCCTTTAATGGCTGCATCTAATAAAGTGCTACCGCTGTTGGCACTGATGCGGCCGCTAATTTTAATATTGCGCTCAAGCCCTGCTTCCATGAAACGCCAATACTCTAATGTGCCTTTCAAGCAATTGTGATGGGATAACTCACTGAGTGAATGCGGTACACCGTGGTTTTTAATATAAGCTTTTGATGCGCATACAAACTGACGACGATTAGCGAGGCGTTTTGCCATCATGCTGGAGTCTTCTAGCTTTCCTAAGCGAATCGCTAAATCAAAGCCTGAGTCGATCAGATCCACACGTTTGTTGGTCAGTTCAAATTGCATTTCAAGCTTGGGATATAACCCTAAAAAATCATTGAGCAAAGGGGCAATAATGTTATCCCCATAAGTGGTTGGTGCGGTAATTTTTAACATGCCCTGCGGTGTACTTTGCAAGTTGGTAATCGCCTGCTCTGCCGCCTGTAAGCCATCTAAAACTTGCCGGCAATGCTGATAATAAATTTGCCCTACCTCTGTCAGGGTTACCTTGCGTGTAGTGCGATAAAAGAGCTTACTGGCAAGGCGAGCCTCCAACGTTTTTACCTGGCGACTTACTTGTGCGGTAGAAATATTTAGCACTATTGATGCTGCGGTAAAACTGCCCTTTTCTGCAACCGCGACAAACTCTGATACACCTTCCCAGTTATTCATTGAGGTCCCTGATCACTTTATTATTACTGTACAGTAAAAGTGATTTACAAAATAGCTAGATTATAACAGAGAAAATATAGTCTACAATGTGCTTAATCTTTGAAGAAGACGTCTGATCAGCAGTAAAAAGCATCTTCTCACAGCAATATAAAACGAGGACACACCATGAGTAATCAAATCATTAAAGCCAAAGCCGCCATTGCATGGGGCCCTAAACAACCGCTATCCATTGAAGAAGTCGATGTAATGCCACCGCAGAAAGGTGAAGTACGGGTTAAAATCATAGCCTCAGGTGTGTGTCACACGGATGCATTTACCTTATCAGGAGAGGATCCAGAAGGCATTTTCCCTGCCATTTTAGGCCATGAAGGCGGCGGTATTGTTGAATCTATCGGTGAAGGTGTGACCAGTGTTGCCGTCGGCGATCACGTTATTCCACTTTACACACCCGAGTGCGGTGAGTGTAAGTTTTGTACGTCAGGTAAAACCAACCTTTGCCAAAAGATTCGTGAAACTCAAGGTAAAGGTTTGATGCCCGATGGCACTACTCGCTTTTCACAAAACGGCAAGCCAATTTATCATTACATGGGTTGCTCTACTTTTGCTGAATACACTGTGTTACCTGAAATTTCTCTGGCAAAAGTGAATCAACAAGCACCGCTGGAAGAAGTCTGTCTACTAGGTTGTGGTGTCACCACAGGTATGGGCGCGGTCATGAATACCGCTAAAGTGCAAGAGGGCGATACTGTCGCTATCTTCGGCATCGGAGGCATTGGTCTCTCTGCCATTATTGGTGCAGCAATGGCCAAGGCGAGCCGTATCATTGCCATTGATATTAACGAGAGCAAGTTTGATCTGGCCCGCCAGTTAGGTGCGACTGACTGTATCAATCCAAAGAATTTTGATAAGCCAATTCAAGAAGTGATCGTCGATTTAACCGATGGCGGTGTCGATTACTCGTTTGAGTGTATCGGTAATGTAGATGTGATGCGCTCAGCACTTGAATGCTGTCATAAAGGTTGGGGAGAGTCGATTATTATTGGCGTAGCAGGTGCTGGCCAAGAAATATCAACAAGACCATTCCAATTAGTAACAGGGCGTGTATGGCGCGGAACAGCCTTTGGTGGCGTTAAAGGACGTTCTGAATTACCTGAGTATGTAGAGCGCTATTTGGCCGGTGAGTTTAAGTTAAGCGACTTTATTACCCATACTATGGCGCTTGAAGATATTAACTCAGCTTTTGATTTGATGCATGAAGGCAAGAGTATTCGAACGGTAATCCACTTCGACAAGTAATTGATACAGCCTCTTGAATCACTGATTCAAAAGGTTTTTGGAGTTAATAATGAGTCTTAAAAATTTAAGTCGCAACAAATGTTTTGACGGTTGGCACAAACAGTATTCTCACCACAGTCAAAGTTTAAACTGTACTATGCGCTTTGCTGTTTACCTGCCACCACAGGCAGTAAATGGCCAAAAAGTACCGGTTTTATACTGGTTGTCTGGTCTCACCTGCTCTGATGAAAATTTCATGCAAAAAGCCGGTGCACAACGTATTGCTGCAGAACTGGGTATCGCGATTGTCGCCCCTGATACTAGCCCCCGCGGTGAAGATATTGCGGACAACGACAGCTACGATTTAGGCCAGGGAGCAGGATTTTATGTTAACGCGACTCAAGCACCTTGGGAGTCACATTATAAAATGTATGACTACGTGGTCAATGAGCTACCAGCGCTGATGGAAGAGACTTTTAATGTCAGCGATAAACGCGCTATTGCCGGTCATTCAATGGGTGGCCACGGTGCACTCACTATTGCACTGCGCAACCCTGAGCGCTATCAATCGGTCTCTGCTTTTAGCCCGATCTGTAATCCGGTTAACAGCCCTTGGGGACAAAAAGCATTTACCCAGTACTTGGGCAACGATAAAGATGCGTGGTTGCAATATGATGCCAGTGAGTTAATGAAAAAATCAACTGTGCATGTCCCTGCTAAAGTCGATCAAGGGCTGGAAGATAACTTTCTAACAGAGCAACTAAAACCTGACACTCTGACAGCGGCTGCCAGTACTAGCGGCTACCCACTAGTACTGCAACAGCATCAAGGGTTTGATCACAGCTACTACTTTATCGCGAGCTTTATTGAAGAGCACCTGCGTTTTCACGCTAGTCATTTAGCATAACAATACCTGTTGTGAACGATTGATTTGACTGAAAAACAGTGATTGGTAATGTCCAATCACTGTTTACATCAATATTTCTAGTCATACCTCCCGCTATTACACCACCAGTAAACCGACTGTTAGCAACGATTAAACCAACAGTATTTTCGACACCTTTCTAGTATCAATTGGCGCTATCATAACAACCTCAGAGCCAAGCGTTTTTGATCAGAGATGCCACGCTAAAGACGTCAAAACAGGTGATTTAAGCTAGAAAATTTCTTCAATCCTGCCGAATACAGCATCCGAAAACAACTGATATAAATAAGACCTATCACATAAATAGCAAATAATAATGACTTAAAAACCTCCAGCAAACTTTGTTTATTTCTTCTACAAAAAACGCGGTAAAAGCAGAAACTCTGTCTACACTGAATAAAAGGATAAAAAACTAAGGTGAACAAGGATGAAAATCAACCCCAAATTAAACACCAAGCTAAAGCAGGAAACCCTCATTTTTGAGCAGTATTTGAATTTAATGAACGCAAAAGGCTTACTCATTGCGAACGACTTTCAAAAGGAAGCTCAAAAAGCCCAAATAGAATTTCTTAAGTTTTATCTGGATTCAGTGACTAAAATAATCGCAATTTACGCAAACGATTCAGAAACAGATATGGTCTTTAATGAGCAGTTCAACAGCACACAAGCGTTGATAAGGGATGAAGATCCAGATGCCCAACTATGTATTAAAAAGATGGAAGATACCTCAAGTTACTGGTCTAGCTTGTGCTACTAAAAAGGGAAGAAATCAATCTGATAGGTTAGATGCTGTCTAATTCACCTGTTTGGAATGTTTAGCGTCGCTTGTTTGACTAACGCTAATATGACTGCACAAATAGAAAGCACCTTCTCAGGTGTGCGCAATGCGAGTTACACTTCAACAGTGGCGAATCTAGTGAGCTGTTTTCTAGCCACTTGTAAGGAGTCAATCACTTCTATCAATGGCACGGGCTTGGCAATGCCATAACCTTGTGCAAAATCGACCCCTATGTGATTGACACAATGTAATATTTCATCATTTTCGACAAACTCTGCAATGGTTTTAAGTTTCATCACATGACCAATTTGATTGATAGATTCCACCATAGCTCGATCGATCGGATCCTTCACCATGTCTTTAACAAATGCGCCATCAATTTTTAAACAGTCCACAGGTAAATTTTTCAAATAGGCAAAAGAGGACAAACCGCTGCCAAAATCGTCCAGTGAAAACAGGCAACCCGCAGCTTTTAACTCTCGAATAAAATGATTGGCAGCAGATAAGTTACTGATAGCGGCTGTCTCTGTGATTTCAAAGGTAATCATACCGGCGGGGATATTGTAACGCTTCACTGCTCTTGTGATAAATTCTAGTACATCTTTACCACACAGAGAACTGCCGGAAAGGTTAATCGCCAAGCGTAAATTTGAGCTGAGAAATTGGCAAGAGTGCGCCATTATTAACTCAAAAACATTACCGATGACCCAGCAGTCAATCGCACTCATCAAGCCATAGCGCTCGGCTGCCGGTATAAAAGCACCCGGCGCAATCAACTCACCTTGCTTATCAACCATGCGTATTAGCACTTCGTAATAAACACTTTCAGCACTGTAGCCCACAGGCTCAATTGCCTGTGCATACAGACGAAACCTGTCGTCCTCTAAAGCACTTTGAATAATAGTAAACCACTGCATCTCATTTTGCCGGGAAGATGCCTCACTCGATCCGGCTTGATAGACATGCACTTGATTGCGACCATTATCCTTAGCGGCGTAGCAGGCGCTATCTGCAGCACTAAGTAACTGCTCTACACTGGCACTGTCCGCTTGAATTTGTGCCAGACCAATGCTCACCCCGATGCTGAATGATTTTTCCCCCCAACCAAAGCGAAAATTAGAAATAGCATGACGAATTTTATTGGCAACAAACAAACTATCTTGCGCGCTAGAGTCGGTAATTAACACCCCAAACTCATCCCCGCCCAGTCTCGCTAAGGTTTCCTCCTCTTTAAGATGTGATGATAGCAACTGCGATACCTGTCTGAGTAACTCATCACCCGCCACATGACCGCAAGTATCATTCACGACTTTAAACTGATCTAAATCCATATAGAGCAAGGTATGTTTACGAGCATGTTCTTTAGCATCTTTTAATAGCTCCTTGAGCTTTAGATCAAAACTATACCTGTTATTTAAACCTGTGAGTGAATCATGAGAGGCTTGCCAAGACACTTGATTGGCGAGTTTTCGCGCTGCACTGACATCTCTAAAAACGACTACAACGCCACTATTATTGACATTTTCATCGACAATCGGTGCTAATGACCAGTCTATTTCCATCGACTCGTTATCTCTATTACACAACAACAGTTCTGATAACTGTTCGCTATTTTTACCTATTTTTACGGTTTGTCTTAAACTGGGTGATTGATCAACGCCTTCGCTATCAATCAACTTAAAGACAACCTCCAACGGCACTGTCAACCCCTGATCCTGGGGCCAACCCGTCAATTGCTGTGCCATCGGATTCATATAATCGATTTTACCTTGGCTATCAGTGGTAATTACAGCATCGGTAATCGATGTCAAAATAGCCCTAGTATGCAACTCCTGATTGCGATGCTCTAGCGCTCTAGCGCGTAACATGTAATCGCGCGCCACCGCAGAGCTCACATCAAATATTTGCACTAACGCGTAACGTTCGGAGGCGCAGACAGGTTTTATCATCACCAACTGCGCCATTTTCAAATCTTTATCACGCTCCATTTGCGAACGGTATAATGGCAGTACATGCGGGTTAAATTTGTGTGATAGCTGTGATGACATGCCATGATTCAAGCAATCCTTAATCCCTTGCAATAACCTCTTCGCCTTAAGGTTGGGAAAAACTTGCTGGATTGTATTTCCCAAAGCAGCACTAGCACTCACTTGCGAACTATCCACAAGCCATTGATTCCAACAGCTTATTCTACCTTGACTGTCAAGAACGAGAATTCCTACATCACTTTTATTAACGATGGCAGCAGTAAGGCCTTGGTCAATTTTTGCGAGGTCAGGCTGAACTGTCGCTGCGCTAGAAAACGTATCACTATTATCAATCAAACAGTCACCTACATAACCTTCGCTAAATACGCATCGATTTGTTCTGATAATGCATGCATAGAATCAACATTCATCAATAAGGTCAGATACCCGGTAATATTGGTTTCTTGCAGCACAAAGTCCATATGTAACAGTAGTAAGCCGTCTTTATCACTGGCAAAGCTGCCCTCATCAAACATTTCATGACAGGTTCCTTGCGAATACCGAGGCAGACCATAACTGAGACTCTCTTCAAATATATTGGCCAGAGCTCCCAGACAAGAATTCAGAATAACATTACCCACTTCGGTGATGGCCTCCTCCTCCATTTCTGAGATCATCTCTAGCGGAATACTCGTATCATGCAACAGCGCTCTCACCAATTTTTGACAACGTTTTTCAGGAAATAACAAAATGGCATCTCCCCAAAAATAACCATTAAACGTCTCTTTAACACCGACAATTTCGGCGCCGACTATCTTACATATTTTACTAGAGGCCTCCCGTTTATCGATGAATTCAACACTAGGTACTGATAAAGTAACAGGTTCGCCAACCATTTCACTCAATGATGCCGCCGCACTTCCCATACCTATATTTAACAATTCAGCGATTACATCTTGCTGGAAATCAGATAGCATCATTATTTGCACCCCCCCCCCTTTATGACGCAGTGATGAAACTAGCAATCTTTTGCTCGGTGATGGGTTTGCTAATAAATACTACGCCTGATTCACGCGCCTCATCCATTAAATGCTGTTGTATATTAGCGGTTAATAAACTAATTTTAGCGCCGGGATAAATATCTTTAAGCTGTAAAGCCAGATTGAGTCCATCTATGCCGGGCATATTGTAATCAATCGTCATGTAAGTGATCTCTTTACCAGCACACACTGAGAGAGCCTCCTCACCGTTACTCGCCTCTATTATCTGCCAATTAGGTTGAGCCGCCAGCGTAAAGGCCTTTACCATCATTCTTGATAGACGGCTGTCGTCGACTATTAACAGTGTTTGTGTTGCCACATTACTTCTCCTATAGGTTATTCGCTCTCTGGATATAATGTACCAAAAATACATAGTCAATTAAGTGTAGATAAGGATTGAGAAAAAACCTTACTTAGAAATAACTTTTAGCTATTTTTGTGTCTATTAAAACAGTCGTTTTATGCCCTGTTATTCACACAAGCCGCTGAAACAAATATTTAAACCGCGTTAAAATAGTAAAATGGAGAGAGTCATTGAAATCAATAAAACAGAATTTTTCTTATTAAGTAGCTCTGAAATTAGCGCTAATCCAGAAACTTTCCAAGGCACACTAAGCAAACTCAATTTGCATCGATGAAACCGCCGCACTTAGAGCGGGAGCAAAGTAGCGGCATCTAAAAAAGCAATGAAGTCAGGTGAAGCGCAGATGCAAACTAAGCCAAAAACTGACGAGCCGACCATTCCTTAACATAAAGGCTCTAATTCCGAGCGGCTAAAAATGCATGCTTTTGCACTAGTAATAGTCCCCTGATTCTTTTAAAAGTGTAAAACTTCTTAACTATGAGTGACATGACTCTAATCTGAATTACAGCTATAATATAGTCCCTGATTTCACCGTCACTTTAGGGACATGCGATTAAGTCCAAAATTTTCTCAGCGGTCTTAAAAACGGTTAAATACGCGCAAGGTAGCGCAGTGGAATGACGAGTCCTTTCCAAGCTGCCTGACAAAGGTAGTTAGGCGTTTTGGACTTAATCGCATGTTCCTTAGTTGCGCGTATAAACAGGGTGTATGTTTTTGAGGGCAGTATCAAGTAACGAAAGGAATACTCAATCCCCTTTGTTCCAGGCCTATTCGTATTTATTAGCTTTATGCAGAAAATTAACCAGTTCCTTTTCGCTCCAAGAGATAACGGGCTTTCCCACCTATGCGTACCACATTTAGTGAAGAACAGTTAGATGAAATTGCAGATCAACTTACCCGTGACGGTTATTTAGTACTAAAAGATATGCTTGATGAAGCGCTCTTGACGCTCTTGCAATCTCAGGCAAAGTCACTGACTCAAGAGCATTGGCAGGAAGCCGGTATAGGCCGCTCTAGCACTCACCAGATTGACCGCACTATTCGCACAGATAAAATACATTGGATTGAGGGCAACACAGATGCTGAGCGGCTATTTTTAGAAATGATGGATAGCTTGCGCTTAGGTTTAAATCGACGACTTTTTTTGGGTCTGTATGACTTTGAAAGCCATTTCTCTATCTATCAAAAAGGCATGTTCTACAAAACTCATATTGACGCTTTAAAAGGCAAGAGTAATCGAGTGCTATCAACCGTGCTTTATCTCAATAATAACTGGGCTGAAAAAGATGGTGGTCAGTTGCTTATTCACGATGATAGTAATAGTTGTACGCTGGCATCTGTGATGCCCAACATGGGCCACATGGCTATCTTTCTCAGTGAGAAATTTCCCCATCAAGTACTCAGCGCACAAAAGCAAAGATACAGTATCGCTGGCTGGTTTAGAGTCAATGGCAATCACAATGGGTTTATTGACCCGGCGAGCTAAATCCAATCAAGTGAAAGTAATTATTAACGCAACTTTAATCATTTTTTATTCAGCACCGGAAAAATTCATCTTTTGTTCATCTGCACGCTCTATCATTAACATTCCCTGAACGCGATTAGGAAAGCTCATGACCAATCTGCTAAGAAACCTGCCAATTAAAGTAAAACTGCTCTGTTACGCCACTGTGATGTTATTACTGTTATGTTTAAGTTTTGGCTATGCCATTTATTCACTTACCAGTATCGGCCATGAATTAGACATCATTGTTGATGAAGATATTCCACTGACCCAAGAAGTCGGCAAAGTGACCATCGGGCAATTAGAGCAGGCAATCAACTTTGAAAAAGCGATGCACTACGGCACATTAATGGTGTATCAAGCGAAACAAAACAAACAGGGCTTAAAAGAAAAAGTCCGACACAATCGGGATAAGTACAACAATGCAATTAACAGTTTTTATGATCACTCAGCGCTTATCGACGCTGCGATTAAAAAAGCGGACAAACTAACAGAACACGCTCTACAAGTCAGTAGTGCAGACGCCGTGGTTAAGCTAAAGGAAATCAAAAAAGCCCTGAGCCATATTGAAGAGGCGCACGCAAGCTATGCTAAACACGCACAGCAAAGCTTTAATTTATTTAGCCAAGGAAAGGTAGATGAAGCTGAACAAATAGCGGAATTGGTTGAAGAAGAAGAACACGCCCTTGATAAAGAAACCACCTCTTTATTGTTTGAATTACAACATTTCACCCGTGAAGGAGCAAAAATAGCGCGTGCTCACGAGATTTCAGCCGTCAACACCCTGATCGTATTGGGTAGCATTAGTGTTCTAGTCAGCATCCTATTATCGATAGTGATCGGTAACTTCATAGTAAGAGGACTTAAGGTCGCTATTGAGACAGCTAACGGCGATCTCAGTAATGAGATCTCGGTTAGTAGTCGCGATGAAATAGGCGATTTGCTGACGGCGATGAATGCAATGAAAACTAAAATTTTGTATATGCTGCGTGATATTTCTAGTATTACCACTGACTTAAGCAGCTCTTCTGTCGAGATGAATTCACAAACAAGCTACACCAGCAATGTCATTTCCAAACAAAAAAACGAGACAGAGTTAGTGGCAGCTGCGATCAATCAGATGACCGCGACCAATAAAGTCGTCGCCGACGCCATCAGCGAGACAGCGACATCCGCTTTAAAAGCCACCGAACTCACTAGCCAAGGCAGTGTAGTTATTGACTCTGCCGTCGATCAAATAGATGAACTATCCGCACAAATTAATCATGCAGCGCAGACCATTAACGAACTCAATGATCACAGCAAAAATATAGACTCTGTCATGGGCGTTATAGAAGGCATCGCCGAACAGACCAACTTATTGGCATTAAATGCGGCTATTGAGGCGGCACGAGCGGGCGAGCAAGGTCGTGGTTTTGCTGTCGTCGCTGACGAAGTTCGTACTTTAGCGGTGCGTACCCAAGCATCTACCAAAGAAATTAATGAGATGATTCAAAAACTACAAAATGGCACAAACAGCGCGGTAGACTTGATGCAAAAAAGCTTAGAGCAAACCAGCAGAGCGGTTGAGCGCACCAAAGAGTCCGGTCAATCTTTTGCGACTATTTCTAGCGAAGTTCAAAACATCAGTAACATGTGTGAGCAAATTTCCACCTCAGCTGCTGAACAAGAGGCCGTCAGTGAAGAAATAAATCGCAATATTCTGCAAATCAGTGAAATGACAGCCAATACTGAAGCGGGTGCTGATAAAACCTCTCAGACTAGCTCCCAACTAGAAGGCATGGCAGGGAAGCTTAAATCAATTGTCGCTCAATATTCTCAGTAGTATCTCCTCAAGATTTATAGCCGGTTATTATGATCGGTTATCGTCTTTCTACCGCCTCTTATAGAGGCAAAATTTTCCCCTAAATCTGTTCCTCGATAAGTACCGCTACGACACTTTTAGCGGTATTTTTACCTTAGTGATTCGTAAAATAACTAATTCGAACTCTGTAACTAGGCTCAATATTACTTTCGCCCTTTCGCAAATCAGCGTGTCCCTCTTTTTAGGTATTAAATGCTTAGACTTACTTAAATAGACACAGGGAAAAATCGGGGCTTATTCGCTATTTCCTTTGCTTTATATATTCCCTCACATATAGGCAGTTGACGATAGCTCACAAAAACTCCTTGACTTTATGCTCCATGGACCTTAAATTTATAACATCAATTAATATCCGATACCCATTATTTGGTTGTGCTTAACTGTTTATCCATGGCTAACTGCACACTCATTTTAGCGAATTTATTTTGAGCGGCTTTACTTTGAGTAATCTAGATTTACAAAACAATACAGCGATTACCCTCTTACAAACAGCGAACAAGATAAGTGCTGACATTGCAACCGCGCTTGCCCCACTTGATTTAAGTATGGCGCAATTAAAAATATTGTGGATCATTGCGCAAAGCCCCGACAAAAAAGTCACTGTAAACCAAATCAAAGAACAAATGCTAGACCCCGCCTCAAACGTTTCAAGATTGCTTAACAAACTGATGGACAAGGCCTACATTTTAAAACAACGCGACAGCGTTGATCAGCGTGTGGTTTATATCAGCACCACAGAGCAAGGTATTGCGCAAATGTGTGCAGGTAAAACCATCATGGATAACACTTTCGAGCAATTTAGTACGCTCAGTGAACCTGAGATGCACACTTTGATTAATACTTTAAATAAGCTGTAATTTAGCAATTAAGACTATTGAAGGGATAAATGCAAAACTAAAGTCCATGACTTATAAGACCACGGATCTTAAAAATCTCAAATGACACCTTCAATTTTTGATGATTTAGACTCCGCCTCATTCATTTTATTAAAGGAAGCAAATCAATGATTAGTATCATCGGCGCAGGTATTGCAGGCTTAGCAACAGCTATTACACTGAAAAGCAAAGGCATTAGTGTGCAAATTTTTGAGCGCACAGCAAGCTGTAGTGACATAGGTGC
>Ga0105354_1001750_pt1 | contig 13316 bp, 10 predicted proteins | sample GOMGulsemesocosm_FD_83658 | JGI IMG/M metagenome (GOLD analysis project Ga0105354, IMG submission 83658) | Methane-oxidizing microbial communities from mesocosms in the Gulf of Mexico - GOM9B Gulf of Mexico | ecosystem: Environmental > Aquatic > Marine > Cold seeps | place: USA: Gulf of America...
TGACTGCATCAGCTATTTACAGATGGTTCGCCATTTGGGGCAAGCGGTGCTATTAGATAGCGGTTATCCAAACTGCCAGCGCGGTCGCTTTGATATCATTAGTGCGGCGCCTATTGCGAGTTTGCATTGCACTAAAGGTGTACTTGGGGGCGATAACTTACCTTTTGACCTCAACCGTGTATCCGACCCTTTTACAGCGCTTAAACTGTTACAAGAGAGCGCTGCTGCAAAAGTAAACCTGAGCGCAGCGCAATTGGATGACATTCCTTTTTGTGGTGGGTTTCTAGGTCATTTTGGTTATGATTTAGGACGTAGCATTGAAGCACTCCCCGCGATTGCTCTCGATGATATAGATTTAGCGGACATGCACTTAGGTCTTTACAGCTGGGCGATCATTATCGACCACCACCTTAGTCGCTGTTACTTGATTGGTAGTGAGTTAATCAGCGAAGCAGATTTTAATCATTTACATGCGCTAATAAGTCACCCGACTACTATTAAAGACACTTTAGCGCCTTTCACACTGACCAAACCCTTTGCCAGTAACCAAGATAAAGCGTTCTACGCACACGCTTTACAAAAAAATCGATGACTACATTTTAAGTGGCGACTGCTACCAAGTGAATTTTGCACAACGCTTTAAAGCCAGTGCACAAGGTGATCCTTTAAGCGCCTATTTAAAACTGCGTGAGGCGGCACCTACCCACTTCTCTGCTTTCATCGAGACCGCGCAAGGTGCCATACTGTCCCTATCGCCTGAGCGTTTTTTAAGCGTCGAGCGCGATGGCAGCGTCATCACCCAACCGATCAAAGGCACACAACCTCGATCTGCTGATAGTGAACGAGATGAAGCCAATAGGCAATACTTAGAGAGTTCAGCCAAAGATCGCTCTGAAAACTTAATGATTGTCGATTTAATGCGTAACGACATCTCTAGAAGCTGTGCCATCCACTCTGTTAAAGTACCGCACTTATTCGCCGTTGAAAGCTACCAAAATGTGCACCACTTAGTCAGTACTGTGACGGGAAAATTAGATGCAGGTCACACCGCTATCGACTTGTTACGTCACTGCTTTCCTGGGGGATCTATTACTGGCGCACCTAAAATTCGCGCTATGCAAATTATTGATGAGCTAGAGCCTCACAGGCGCAATATTTACTGCGGCAGTATTGGCTACATCAGTTTGTGCGGGCGTATGGATACTAGCATCACTATACGCACCTTATTGTTAGAAGATGGCAAGCTATACTGCTGGGCGGGCGGCGGAATCGTCGCTGACTCAGTGATTGCAGATGAGTATCAGGAGACGTTTGATAAGGTTAATAATTTACTGAATGCGCTGTCAGGCTAAAATGTTTGGCTCTATTACAGAGCCAAACATGTGCTGCAACTAGCGGTATTTACAAGACAAATCATTTTCGTCAAACAACTGTAATTTCTCTGGTTCAACACTGAACTTAAGTTCTTGACCACGCTCAATGCTTTGAATGCCTGGAATTTTAACAATCACCGGCTCAGCGCCTTTCTCTGAATTAAAGTATAGTAAAGTCACTTCACCTAAAGCTTCAATATAACTCACCACACCTTTATACACATATTGATCATCTTGGGTCACCAGCATATCTTCAGGGCGCGCGCCCACTGAGAACTTTGAGTTAACGTCAGTACTTTGGGTCGCGATTGGCACTTGCGCCGATGCACCATTTTCAAGTTCCAAATGCGTTGTTTCACCTGAATCAATCACTCTTGCTGGCAAAATATTCATCGCAGGTGAGCCAATAAATGTGGCGACAAACTTATTGATCGGCTTTTCGTATAGCTCAAGCGGAGTACCTACTTGTTCAATACCCCGCTTGTTAAGGACCACGATACGGGTTGCCAGTGTCATCGCCTCTACTTGATCATGTGTCACATAGATCATAGTACTATCGGGCATTTTCTCTTTAAGCTGTGCGATCTCAATACGGGTAGCAACACGCAACGCCGCATCTAAGTTTGATAAGGGCTCATCAAAGAGGAAAATTTTAGGGTCACGAACAATGGCGCGCCCTATCGCTACACGCTGGCGTTGGCCACCTGAGAGCGCTTTGGGCAATCTATCTAAGTAGTCGGTTAACTGTAAAGATGCCGCCGCTTGCTCCACTGCTTTATCAATTTCATCACTTGGAATTTTGGCAATCTTTAACGCAAAGCTCATGTTATCGCGCACAGTTAGATGCGGATAAAGTGCGTAAGATTGAAAGACCATGGCAATTCCACGCTTAGCAGGTGGCACGTCGTTCATTCTCTCGCCGTCTATCTCTAAATCGCCGCTGCTTATTTTCTCAAGACCCGCAATCATCCGTAGTAACGTGGATTTACCACAACCTGACGGGCCGACAAAAACAATCAATTCGCCCTGTTTAATATCTAAATTAATATCCGTTAGAACAGGAACATTACCATAAACTTTTGCCGCGTTAATCAGTTTTAAATTTGCCATATTGCCACTCTTTTTTATATTGGAGCATTGCCCTACATCCATTCTAGCTCGGGCAATGAGATATGTTTCTATCATTCTAGATTCGGTGATTCAGTTGCCTAAGCTCAGCTAAGCACTGCGTAAAACCCCTGCCACGCTGATAGTTCTAATTGATCACCCTGTAACTGATACTGGTAATCTAGCCCCCTCATAGGGCTTAGCTGCTGGACACCTGCAACACTGATGTAATTAACTGCATTTGATAAGTTAAAAACACACAGTACACGCTCGCCTTCAAGCACTCTTTCAAAACGTAATACATCTCCTTGTGCGCTAAGGTTTTCAATATCACCCTTAATTAATGCTGGTGATGTTTTTCGAAACGCCAATAACATTCGGTAGTTTGCCAGCGATGATTGCTCATCAGCTTCCTGTACATTCACAGCAATCGCTTGCTGATCTACTGCTACAGGTAACCAAGGTTTAACCTCTGAGAAACCGGCATTGGTTTCATTATTACTCCAGACCATCGGTGTTCTACAGCCATCACGCCCTTTAAATTTTGGCCAAAACTCTTTACCATAAGGGTCTTGTAGGTCCTCAAAAGCGACATCGGCCTCCCCTAACCCTAACTCTTCTCCCTGGTACAAACATACTGAACCTTGTAGAGAGAGCAGTAACGAAGTCATTAGCTTTTGCGCTTTTGCATTTAACTGCCAACGACTCGCGTGGCGCATCACATCGTGGTTGGAGTATGCCCAGCACGACCAACTGTCTTGTGAGTGCTCTGAAAATCGCTTAATGACATCGCTCACACGTTGCGCACTTAATGTCTCGGGAGACAGAAAATCAAAGGCATAACACATATGCATAAGATCATCGCCGGCGGTATATTGCGTCATGATTTCCATGCCGCGCTGTGCGTCACCTACTTCACCAACCGCTGCAATATTAGGGTATTCATCCATAGTCGCACGCAGTCTTTTTAAGAACGCGATATTCTCTGGACGGTTTTTGTCATACAGATGTTCTTGATGATTGTACGGGTTCACCTCAGGCGCGATCGTAGCATTGCGCTGCTGCGGCGGTAAAAACGGGTTGTCACGCAGCTGTGCATCATGGAAATAGAAATTGATGGTATCTAATCTAAAACCATCCACTTTTCTATCTAGCCAAAATCTTGCGACATCCAGTAAAGCATCTTGAACATCACTGTTGTGGAAGTTCAAATCAGGCTGAGAAGTTAGGAAGTTATGCAGGTAATATTGCTGGCGGGTTTCATCCCACTGCCATGCATTACCACCAAAGATAGATAGCCAGTTACTCGGTAGTTTCTGCTCATCCGTAAGGTTTTCACCTTCTTTACGATCGGCCCATACGTACCAATCATTTTTAGCATTGCTATTATCTTTGCGAGATTCTACAAACCAAGGATGTTGATCAGAAGTATGCGATAACACTAAGTCAATCATTACTTTAATGCCCAAACGGTGTGCTTCATTCATCAGGACATCAAAGTCAGACAAATTGCCAAACATCGGGTCGACATCGCAGTAATCACTGACATCGTAACCAAAATCTAACATGGGCGAAGTAAAAAATGGCGATAACCAAATAGCATCAACGCCAAGCGATGCTACGTAAGGTAAACGTTTAATAATTCCCTTTATATCGCCTATACCATCGCCATTACTATCCTGAAATGATCTAGGGTATATTTGATAAATAACCGCTCCACGCCACCAATCCTTGTCGCTATTTACGCTATTATTTGTGGGTGTTTGGTGAAGTTGTTTATTGAGATTCATTGCTATCAGCCTCCTTTGACTGAACCGGATAATAAGCCGCGTACTAAATATTTTTGGAGCGAAAAGAACACCATTAACGGTACGAATATAGAGACAAAGGCAGAAGCGGTTAGGATCTCCCAATTGCCACCACGTGAGCCCAGCATCTCTCTCAGACGCCCTGTCATCACTAATTGCTCTTCGTTGTTACCTAAAAAGACCGTCGCGATAAGTAAATCATTCCAGACCCATAAGAATTGGAAAATGGCAAAACTGGCCAACGCCGGAAACGATAGAGGAAGGACTATTTTGACAAATATTAAAAAATCATTGGCGCCATCCACACGTGCACTTTCAATCACTTCACGTGGTAAGCCGGCAATGTAGTTTCGCAGTAAATAAATGGCTAATGGTAAACCAAAGCCCGTATGGGCAAGCCATATACCTAAGTACCCTTTGCCAATTCCAACATCAGTATAAAGCCTTAATAGTGGAATGAGCGACATCTGTAGAGGGACAACTAACAGTCCTACCACCATCGCCAGCATGATCGCCCGACCGGGAAACTCCATCCAAGCCAGCGCATAGGCGGCAAATGCAGCGATTAAGATTGGGATGATAGTCGCGGGTATAGTGACTGTCATAGTATTTAAAAATGACTTGCCTATACCCTCTGCAAAGAGTACTTCAGAGTAATTATCTAGCGTAAAAATGGGAGCCTCTACAGAGGTAATAAAAATACGCGTGCCTTTTTTGCGCGTGTGGGGTACAGGTGAGCTGAGCACATAAGAGCCATTCGTATTTACTTGCAGCGTTTTACCTTTACGCATTTGTGCAATATTTCCCGGGGTAAAGGCAGCCGGATTCTTAGAACTCCAACCAAAGGCGGTGACCTCACCAGTTTTATCAGCAAATACATTGCCTTTTAAAACGTATAAGTTATCTGTTTTAGTTTGCTCACTAGCCGGTGCTGAACGTTTGATCAAGTTGCGTTCAACACTTGCAAATGATGTCCACCAGCCGGTTGATACCAATTGATTTTTATCTCTGACGGATGACACTAACAAACCGAAGGTTGGAATGGTCCACAGCAACACCAACACGACTACCGATATGTTCACAGCCCAAGTTAGGGCTGAGTTTTTACCTACTATAGAATCCATATTAGTTCTCGTTTTTTAAGTTGCGTACGTTCCAAACCATAACCGGCAGCACTAGTACCATAATCACTAGTGCAATCGTTGCTGAGCGACCAAAGTCATGGCCGCGGAACATCCAATCAAACATGTAATTAGCCAGTACTTGAGAACCCCACTGACCATTGGTCATCGCCATTACAATATCGAAGACTTTTAATACGAGAATAGTAATTGTCGTCCAGACAACCGCAACTGTGCCCCACATTTGCGGCATTTTTATTTTCAAAAAAACCTGCAGCGGATTTGCGCCATCTAATATGGCGGCTTCTATCGTTTCTTCAGGGATGCCACGCAGCGCAGCTGATAGGATAACCATGGCAAAACCTGTCTGGATCCAAATAAGGATGACCATCAAGAAAAATGAGTTCCAAAATGGCATGGCTATCCAGGCTTGCGGTTCAGCACCAAAATGCACCATCAAGGCATTTAAAATGCCAATCTGGTCGGTGCTGTCGCCACGATAATCGTAGACAAACTTCCAAATAATGCTGGCGCCGATAAAAGAGATAGCCATCGGCATAAAAATCAACGATTTAGCGATATTTCCCCAGCTTATACGGTCGGTGAGTGCCGCCGCTGCTAAACCAAAAAATGTTGATGCCGCTGGTACTACAATTAGCCACATCATGTTATTAAGAAAAGATTCTAGAAATTTTTCATCACCGAATAACCAAGTGTAGTTATCAATGCCAATAAATTCTTTGCCGGAAGGTCCGTGAAACGATAGCCAAATACTGTTGATTACTGGGTATACCAAGTAAACAGTGAGTAAAATAATAGCGGGGCCCATAAACAACCAAGGTCTGATCGCTGTCGATTTCTGAATATTTTTGGTTGCGTTGTTACCTGTGGCGGGAAAGATAAAATCCAAAATAAAGTTACTGCCCACAAAATAGGCAATACAACCTAGAACACCAACTACCACGGTAAACAGTGCTATTAGCATCTGTTCCATTGCATTTCCTTCTGTTTATATTTATCGATACGAATCAGCATAGGGTACTAATTCAAAATCAGTTACGTTAAAAACGTTTAGTGAAGCGAGATGTGAAAGTGCTCAGTTCACACTGAGCACTTTTAATATTGAGTTACTTGATAGTATCCCAAGTTTTCTGGATCTGAGCGCCAACTTCTTTTGCACTCTTTCCACCTGAGTAGTCAACCATACCTGTCCAGAATGCACCTGCACCGATAGCACCGGGCATTAAGTCAGAAGCATCAAAGCGAAAAGTGGTAGCGTTCAGTAAGATTTCACCCATGCCTTTTAAGCTGTCATTGGCATAAGCATCTGTATTAACCCCTTTATGCGGCGTTAGGAAACCTTCTTGCGCCATCCATAACTCGTGCGCGATTGGCGTTTTCAAGAATTCAACAAATGCATGTGCACCTTTTGATTCTTTCGTAATAGCGAACAAAGTACCGCCCCCTAACACAGGCTTGCCTAAATCTTTAGCAGCATAGGATGGGAAATAGAAGAAATCAGCATCTTCTCCCACGGCTGTTCCCTCGGGGAAGAACGCTGGAATGAAAGAAGCTTGACGGTGCATGTAGCATTTAGGTGGAGATGCGAACAAACCTTTTGGGCTATCACGGAAATCGGTAGTAGCAACCGTTCCGGCACCACCGGCTACATACTTATCGTTACGTGCAAATGCACCGTAAGAATCAATAGCTGCTAGTACTTTAGGATCGTCAAACTTGACTTGGTTTGTGACCCATTGATCATACACACTAGGAGACTGAGTGCGTAACATCATGTCTTCAACCCAATCAGTTGCCACCCAGCCTGTCGCACCACCAGAACCTAAACCAACACACCAGGGAGTTCCGCCATCAGCAACAATTTTGTCACTTAAAGTAACCAGCTCTTCCATAGACTTAGGGATTTCATACCCTGCATCTTCGAAGTTTTCAGGTGAGTACCAAACAAGAGACTTAACATCCGCCTTATAGAAGAATCCATATAGGTCTTCTTTCCCTGCGCCGTTTTTATAAGTACCCAAATCAACCCAAGATTGACCTGCTGCATAGTTGTCACGAACCCAATCGGCAGTGCCTGTTGTTAATGGTGTCAGCTTGCCTTTCAACGCAAGATCAGCGGCAAGACCAGGTTGCGGGAAAATAGCAATGTTTGGCGGTGATCCCGCTTCAGTGTCAATAACGATCTGCGCTTCAAAACTGTCTGACCCAGAGTATTCAACATTAGCCCCTGTGGCCTTTTCAAAGTAAGCGATAACATTCTCGACTAACGCTTTATCCGCACCTAGCCAGGGACCGAACACTGAAATTGTTTCGCCTTTTAAATCAACATTTTTAAGCGCTTCGTAACTCGCCCAGTTAAAACGTGCATCTTCACCTGGTGTAAATTTAAGATCTGAATCCGCCAGCGCTACGTTTGTCGATAGAGCGATTGTAGCCGCTGTTAAATAAGCTGTAAGTTTCATGAAATCTCCCTCATTTTGAACAACCAGCAAGTTTATCGTTATTCAAATGGTTAAAAAAATTGTTATTTTTGTATACACCAAAGCGCTTTGGATTTTACTCAAAGCGCTTTGAGTTATTTGACTATCTCGTATTTCATTACTTAAGTCAAACAAATTACTCAGCATAAACTGTTTCTAATAAAGATTTAAAAAAGTAATTGAAAGCGCTTTGGAAAACAGGCATGCTCCATCATTAATCTGCAAGACATGTTATTTTTTAGTCAAATTTTAAGGAGACGAAATGAATCTTAAACAGTTCTCAGAGATTTTAAAATTATCTCAGACGACCGTTTCCAGGGCTTTAAATGGCTTTCCGGAAGTGAGTGAAAAAACTCGCAACCGTGTTTTAAACGCAGCTGCACAATATAACTATCACCCGAATACTCAAGCCAAAAGCCTAGCGACCGGTAAGTCGATGGCTATTGGTCACGTTTTACCCATTAATAAGCAAGAAATCATCAATCCGATCTTTACCGACTTTATCGCTGGTACTGGCGAAATTCTTTCGCGTAGCGGCTATCACATGGCTGTCACGGTCGTTGAAGATGAAGGGGAAGAAGCCGCCTATAGGGATATTGCATCAAAGAAATCTGTCGATGGGGTTATTCTACACGGCCCCAAAGAAAACGACCCACGTATCCCTTTGTTACAGGAACTTGGCATACCTTTTTTAGTACACGGACGGGCTCAAACAACAACAAAACCCTACTCTTGGTTTGACGTCAACAATCGTAGAGCCTTTAAAAACGCAACACAACTGCTAATAGAATTAGGTCACACACGTATCGCGTTACTCAATGGCCTAGAATATATGGATTTTGCTGTACGCAGACGCAGAGGATACGAGCAAGCACTGGCACAAGCAGGTATAGAGATTGACCCGTCTATAATGCGCAGCGAAGAAATGATGGAGCCCTACGGCTACTGCGCCACGATGGAGATCATGCAACAAGCTAATCCGCCAACCGCCTTTTTAGTCTCTTCAGTCATACCCGCAATGGGTGTGCAGCGTGCATTACTTGAATTGGGGCTACAACCTGCAGAGGATGTCTCTATTGTGATCCACGACGACCTGCTTTCATTTTTACCTGCCGATAAAGTAAATCCATTATTCACCGCTTCTCGCTCGTCAGTTAAGGAAGCCGGTAAACGCTGCGCACAAATGCTACTTGAGCAAATTGAAAAACCAAATACCCCACCTTTAACGGAATTATGGGAAGCAGAACTTGTCATCGGTAAATCGACAGGCTCAGTACCTCATACACAAACATAGACTCTTGGATTAAACATGACCTTTAAGCTCAGTAATCAATCGGCACTCATGCAGCAGGACTTTACCTTTGGCGTGGCAACTGCCGCGTTTCAAATAGAGGGTGCTAACACAGCAGACAACCGCTGCCCATCTATCTGGGATACTTTTTGCGCAACACCGGGAAAAGTATTGGGAGGCGATGATGGTTCTATTGCTTGCGATCACTACCACCTATGGCAAGAAGACATAGAGCTCATTGACTCGTTGGGGGTTGATGCTTATAGGCTCTCTATTGCATGGCCACGAATCATTAGCGATATTGATGGCACCGTTAATACTAAAGGCCTCGCTTTTTATGACAACATTGTAAACGCACTTAATAGGCGCGGTATAAAAGTATTTGTGACTTTATATCACTGGGATCTTCCTCAGTATTTAGAGGACCAAGGTGGTTGGCTTAACAGAGCGACAGTCACTGCCTTTACTCACTATGCCAATGTTATTTGTGAACATTTCAAAGACAGGATCTTTTCTTACGCAACATTTAACGAACCTTGGTGCAGTGCATATCTAGGTTATCAATACGGCATACACGCGCCGGGCCACACTTCGCGCAAAGAAGGGCTACAAGCGGCTCACCACTTATTGCTTGCCCACGGTTTAGGCATCAAGGCCATTCGTCAGCACACTCAAACAGCACAGGCAGGTATCGTGCTAAATTTCACACCCGGTTATAGCAATAGCGACAGCCCTAATGATATAAGGGCCACTGAAATTTACAATGATTACAACAGTCACTGGTTTATTCAGCCCCTCATCCAAGGCAACTACCCACAATCCATTCAAAAACTCTATCCTGATGAGATGCCTATCGTTCACGACGGTGATATGCAAGCCATCAATGTAGACATCGACTTCTTGGGCATTAATTTCTACACGCGTTATGTCATCGAAGCACCAGAGCTAGGCAGTGCTGAAGACTTCCAACAAGTTGATCAACGCCACACGGGGACTGAACACACGCATATTGGCTGGGAAATACACGCCCTTGCACTTTATGAACTTCTGAAGTCTCTGCATGAACGTTATACATTACCCCCTATTTATATAACAGAAAACGGCGCAGCCTGTGACGATCACCTAATAGAGGGAGAAGTAAACGATGATCAACGCCATAGATACTTACAACAGCACTTAGCAATGATTGATAAGGCAACCGAGGAAGGGGTATGCGTTAAAGGTTATTTTGCCTGGAGCCTAATGGATAACTTCGAATGGGCTGAGGGTTACTCTAAGCGTTTTGGGCTTGTGCATGTCGATTACGATACACAAGTACGTACCTTAAAAAGAAGCGCTCACGCATTTAAGGCACTGCTAAACAGCAGAGAGCATAAATAAATTTGTCAGTGGCAATAGAAATTCGAAAGACTAAGCTAATCGCTTAGTTTTTTGTCATTGCGCGCTGTTTAAATACAATGGTAGGACAATGGCTTTCAATGGTCGAAGTCGACACCATTTTTGCTTTACTAAGCGCTAAAGCGACAGAGTTTAGTAGCATTGCTGGCGCGTCGATTAAAGTAGGCGTCGTTGAAGAAAAGGCGATGTGCACATTGATCGCTCTACCATCAACACCCACCAAATTTAATGCGGTTATTTCATTATGGATATCGCGCGCAATCATTTCACTGGAGAGACAGGTAACCTGCCCCAATACTAGGGAAAATTGATTGGGCTTTAATGCGCATGCTAAATCACAAGCGCGGCGGGCATGCCTTGAAAACACATCAGCGACCAATTGCTTCTGCTCTTTAACCAAATCTAAGGTATCTAACTCAGCCACTAATAACGACACTTCTGAACGACTACGCATAGAACGCTGCCACTCATTTTCAAAAAAAGCATTGAACCCTGCTCTATTAGCCAGACCCGTTACTTCATCCCTTATTGTTAAGCGCTGTATTTCTGCTTGATTTTCCTTGCGTTTAATAATGTTTGCATGATCTAACAACACAAAACGTTTCTCATCGTTACTGATGCATGTCGCGGTCACTTCTAACCAAATTACCGATTCAATGGTGCTGTGGGGACATTCAATAACAAATTTACGCTGCTTATCTTGTAGCAGTAGATCAAGCTGATATTTAAACGCACTTTTGTACGCGAGTGAATCTACCTGCAGTAGATCACTACAAACTAAATAGCGTTTGCCCAACCAAGAAATATCAGTATTAGCCCCCAATTGAGCGAGTAACCCTTGCCACGCAGAATTGTTAAAAACAATATTACCGTCACTATCAAGCAATACGATATAGCTGCTTAGAGAATCTAATACATTTTTGTACATTTGATCTATCATAACCAAGTAGTCACCCACTAACTTATTTTCCAATACTACCGGTATAGCACACCTTTTAAAGCAATCAATAAATCAGTTCAAATATAGGAATATTGACTATAAATGTTTAATTAATAAACCTTATTTCAAATACGAATGAAACATGAAATTTATATTACAAATAATTCCCATTAACTAAGTCTATAATTTTTATGAGAATTGACGATCAAATAAAAACAACTATAACTCATATATATTTTTAACTTAAAATAAACACATATTGAAAAACGTCCGTTTTAAGCGAAAAATATTGTGCTGGTTAATTTAGTGACGGGTAAAACCGAGTAGCGACTAAACAGTGGTAATAATCATATAGCGTGTAGAAATAGGCGTTCAGCATAACGACTGTATTTGACAATACAGTTTTAAAAAGACTCAACTTATGAAAAAGCACCCATCGCCCTAGACATAAAACGATGGGGTTCTATAAAAGATTTTTTACTGCAAATTTATTCCTTTACCTAAACCTATCTGCGCCGCTATTTCACCGGCAAACGACACTCCTAATCTATCGACTACCTCTTCAAGTGGTGACAGCCTCGGCGAGTAATCAAGCATTTCTTCAACACCCACCACATCCCTGGCCACAAAGCTTGAACTTCCCAAACCATCTATCAGCCCCTTCTCCAAAGCCTGCTCACCGGTCCAGATCAAACCAGAAAACAACTCTTGGGAGCTTTTAAGCCTATCTCCACGCCCTTTTTTAACCTGCTCAATAAATTGCTTATGAGTGGTTGCTAAAACTGACTGCCAAAATTTTCGGTCAGTCTCTTTTAACGGGCTAAAAGGATCCAAAAAACTCTTGTTCTCTCCTGCAGATAAGGCCCTACGCTCAACACCCAACTTTTCCATTAGGCCGACAAAACCAAAGCCTGACGAAATAACGCCGATAGAACCGACCAAGCTGGCTTTGTCAGCATAAATATAGTCGGCTGCCGATGCGATATAATAAGCGCCACTTGCACCAATATCTGTAATGACCGCATACACTTTCTTATCTGGGTACAACACTCTCAAGCGTTTTATTTCATCATAGACATAACCCGACTGTACCGGTGAGCCACCCGGACTATTTATCCTAATGATAATCGCCTTGGATTTCTCTGCTTCAAAAGCACGTCTTAATGAGCCGACCAATACATCCGCACTCGCTTCAGAATCCGCGGTAATAGGCCCTTCCAATTCAACAATAGCGGTATGCGGCTCAGATTCTGCCGACAGCCCTCCATTTTGCTGGGTAAACAAATAGAAACCAAGCAGACCAAACAAGTATAAAAAAGTAAGAGATTTAAAGAAAATCCCCCAACGTCTCGCCTTCTTTTGCTCGCTAAACAGCCCATTCACTAAGTTCTCTATCAATCGCCACTCACGCCCATGACTATTAGACGAGTGTTTTACTGTATCTACAGCTGCGCTGGCTTGGGTTTTATCCTGACTACCCCAGGGATCATTACTCACTTACATTCTCCATTCACTTTATTTAACCAAACTTCAATTTCTGCTAATTTATCAACCACTAATACTGGATTGTAAGTTTGCAAACTCTCAACACTGTGCATGCCATAGCTCACTGCAACACTTGGCATTGCAATATTTTGCGCCATTTCTAAATCATAGCTAGTATCCCCCACCATAATAGCCTCTTGCACATTAACGCCTGTTACTTGCAAAATTTGCTCAAGCATAAGAGGATCTGGTTTGGATTTAGTTTCATCAGCACCTCTAGATATTTCAAACA
>Ga0105354_1001759_pt1 | contig 13284 bp, 12 predicted proteins | sample GOMGulsemesocosm_FD_83658 | JGI IMG/M metagenome (GOLD analysis project Ga0105354, IMG submission 83658) | Methane-oxidizing microbial communities from mesocosms in the Gulf of Mexico - GOM9B Gulf of Mexico | ecosystem: Environmental > Aquatic > Marine > Cold seeps | place: USA: Gulf of America...
CCAAAATCGAACTGTACATAGTCAATTAGCATGTCTAAATAGCGTACATGCAAAGGTTTATCAAAGCCAAATTGTTTTTTTATCGCCTCTATATCTTCCTTGGTGAGACCTATAGAGCCTCTGGATCCTTGTCCGCCATTTTCAGGCTGCTCTGAATCTTCCTCAGCGTTATTCCCAGTAATCCTATCCAGCATCGAAGCATTAAGGCCCATTTGCTTGGCTATCATTTGGTCAACAGGTCCACCGGGCGCTATTTGAATTAAAAAGAAATTAATTGTAATAATAGCCAGTAACGTCGGAATGACGAGGATTAGTCTACGTGCTATATAAGCATGCATAGTTAAAACCTAAGCGTTGTATTTAAAAAAGACAAGGGCTAATTAGCTGCATTACGTTGAGGTAAAAGCGCTGATTTTTCTTGATCAAACCACCAAGTATTAACCCCTAAGTCATATTTAGGCTTGATTTTAGGTTTGGAAAATTTATTCCAGTAGGCTACCCGATAATACTTATTGTGCCACTTTGGGATCACCAAATACTGCCATAGTAGGACTCTATCTAATGCCATGCCATAAGCTTTCAATTGAGTAAGGTCTTGTTGGTTCTTCATAATACTGTCGATAAGCGTATCAACGAGATCACTGGTGTAGCCGGTAGAGTTATAAGTGCTATCAATAAACTTTGAGTGGAAATAGTATTTTAATAAGCTGCTAGGGTGAACACCGCCACCCATCCGGTGAATCATCATATCGTAGTTTCGCTCGCGTAAGCGATTAGTGGCTTGAGCGATGTCTACTGTACGAATACTCAGGTCAATGCCAATTTTTGCAAGGTTTTTCTTAAAGGGAATGACGTATCGTTCATCAATAGAACGCCATAGCATTATCTCGAATTTAAAACGCTCTTGTTTTTTATTATAAAGCTTGCCGTCTTTTAGTTGCCATCCTGCTTGTTTAAGTAATGCCAGCGCCTCTCTAATTTGCTTTCTTAATCTACCTGAACCGTCCGTCTTTGGCGGGTTATATTCTGCGTTAAATAGCTCAGGTGGTAGTGCATTTTTATGAGGCTCAAGAATCTTAAGCTCAAGGCCCTCTGGAATACCCCTCGCCATGTAATCTGAGTTTTGTAGATAAGAGAAACTGCGGCTATCTGCTGAATAGAATAGTTTTTTGTTAGTCCATTCAAAGTCAAACATTAAGCCAATGGCTTGACGTACTTTACGGTCTTTGAAAATATCTCTGGTTGTATTGAAAATAAACCCGTTCATTGCGCGCGGATTGTCATTCTCGATTTTTTCTAATTGGATAAACGCCTGATCGAAATTTTTACCTTTGTAGGTGGTAGACCAAAGTTTTGAATCCGTCTCAGACCTAAAATCAAACTCCCCTTTTTTAAAGGCTTCAAGCATGACCGTAGTGTCTTTGTAGATATCTACTCTTTTAACATCAAAATTAAGTGTGCCTTTTTTAGTGGGGTGCTCAATCGCCCAATAATCTTTATTGCGTTGGTAAATAACATATTGGCCCATTTTAAATTCTTTCAAACTGTAAGGGCCACTACCAAGTGGGGCTTCAATTAGTGGATCTGCTAGATTTTTATCACTCCAGTAATGTTCTGGGAATACGGGTAAATCTACCAAGGTCAACATGAATTCTTTGTCTTTCTTGGGCAGGTTGAATTTGATCTCGTCATCGGCGATAACGGTGGTTGTGACCCCCTCGAAGGTTTTTGCGAATTGGTTTACCCCTTGAGTCATGAATTTTTGAAAAGTAAAGCTGATATCGCTCGCTTTTACGCTAACGCCATCTTGAAACACTGCTTTTGGATTTAATTTAAAGCTGATCCAACTGAAGTCCTCAGCGTAGCTGACACGGCTGCAGATAAGGCAGTAATAGACGCTGTCTTCATCGCTATTGGTAACCATGATAGTGTCGTAAAAATCGGTGGAATTTGGTGCTGAGGTTCCGCGTTGAGCATAGCGATTAAAGTTATCAAAGGTGGCGATGCTCGCTGTTGTCATGGTACCTGCTAATGGGGCGTTTGGATTGACATAATCCCAATGTTGAAAATCCGCAGAGTATTTAGGTTCACCCCTCAGTGCGATAGCGTGGGAAGTAGTTGCTGCCTGTGTATAACTTTGCGTAAAGAAAAGCTGAGTCAGTAATAAAAAAGCACACACTAATATTTTAGATGACATATGTAATCCCTTTGACGTAATACCACGATAATATAACGGGTTGATTCTAGTTTGTAAAAACTCTTATTCTTTATTTCACTGATTATATTCTAGTCAAAAATTCCAATATTAATAACTATTCTAATTCTCACTTGTGGATAAGTGGGGGATGTTCAGTAGTGTCGCTCTTGAGCGTTAGGCTTTTGTAGAATGATTTCTCAAATATATTTAATAAATCAATTAATTAGGCTAGTGTAGAGGTAGATTGTTGAATTATTTAAAGGTTCAGTGGTCTTTGATAATTAATGATATATTTATGAGAATCTATTGAATGTTTAAATCCTTTTTTCCATCCCCTAAGCTGTTTTTCCTGTCGCTATTGCTTTATGCCTCACTAGCTTGTGGTATTTGGTATGGTTTTAACGATCAAATAGCGGCACTTGTTGGTCTGGACGTTAGCAATAAGGATCCGGTGATTGGCTTGGGCTATTTTATCACTGACTCTTTTTTACTTTTTTATGCTTATTACTTTGTATGTACTGCGTTTTTTGCGCTATTTTGGTTCAAAGTTTCTAATCATAAATGGCAGTATTGGTCGATATTAGGATCTGCTGCAATCATATTTTCCACCTACTTCTCAGTCCAAGTCTCAGTGGCAATTAACCATTGGCGCAGACCTTTCTTTGATTTAATTCAATCTCTTTTAAAGCCAACGGGCGACAAAACAGAAGAAAAATCGACATCCCCAGAGCAAGTTGCATCGGCCACTGGCGAGCTACTTGATTTGATGATGATATTTGCTGAAATCGCCTTCTTAGCCATCTTTATTTATGTAACGACGCGCTTTTTAGTCAGCCATTTTATCTTTAGATGGCGTACGGCAATGAATGATTATTATACCGCTCAATGGCAGCAACTGAGAAAAATAGAAGGTGCATCTCAGCGAATACAGGAAGATACCATGAGATTCGCAGCCATTATGGAAGGGCTGGGAGTAGCACTTATAGATGCTGTGATGACGTTATTCGCATTCTTGCCGGTATTGTGGGCGTTGTCAGAATATGTGTCTGAATTGCCGGTAGTGGGTGCTATAGCACATCCTCTATTTTATGCCGCGTTATTCTGGTCGGTTTTTGGTACGGGGCTGTTGGCTTTAGTAGGGATTAAACTGCCCGGGTTAGAGTTTAAAAACCAGCGGGTAGAGGCGGCTTTTCGTAAAGAGTTAGTTTACGGAGAAGATGATGAATCACGTGCTGAGCCTATTAAGCTGGGTGAGTTATTTTCAAATGTGCGCAGGAACTACTTCAGACTGTACTTTCACTATATGTATTTTAACGTTGCAAGGATGATGTATTTACAAGCGGACAATATGTTTGTTTTGATACTTCTAATACCTACCATTGCAGTAGGGGCTATTACGTTCGGTGTACTTCAACAGATTTTAAGTGCCTTTAATCAGGTGAGTAACTCATTCCAATACTTAGTCAATTCTTGGACAACTATTGTCGATTTACTGTCGGTTTATAAACGTCTTACTTCTTTTGAGGCGGCGATACGCCACGAACCACTACCTGAAATAGATCAAACGAATCATCAATCAGAGGTTATTTAATAGAGGTTATTTAAACACAGGCTAAATCTTAAGGTATATGATTCCCCGCCACGCAGGGCTTGGTAATTGAATGAGCGGCTGCTCATTCAATTACCACTGTCACGTGGAGAAAAGTGATGGAGTTTAACTCAAGATACTTAAAGGTTGGCTGGGTAATATAGGGATATCTAATGCAAGTAATAGCAAGGATGACAGAGCTGTAAGTTTAATAATTACAGTCGCTATTACTACGTTCAAGAAGGCGTAAAATAGAAGAATGAGGCGCAGTAAAGTAGCAAAAAGTGCTGCTTTACTGCGGTGCTTGTTACCCTCTAGGAATCTTGATAGAAGTACCGATGCGCAGAGTACTGTTCTTCGATAAACCGTTGTATGCTAGAATTTCTTTTACGCTAGCTTTGTGTTTTTTAGCAATATCCCAAACCGTGTCGCCGTTGCCAATAGTGTGAGTTTTGTGAAGCACTGCCCGTTGGGTTTTTCTAACTGCTTTGGCGATTTCGCTATCGCCAAAGCTAGGGATCATCAAAGTTTCACCAATACGTATCTTAGAGCTCGTTTTATCGTTGGCTGACTTTAACATCGACGTTGAAATATTATTTCGCTGGGCAATAAGGCCCATGCTGTCCCCGGCAACGACTTTGTATAAATGACTGCTTAAACGATCGGATTTGTCTAATTTACTCAATGCCACTTCAAACTTTTCTGCTTTGTCGATAGGGACTAAAATTCTGTGCGGACCGCTCGGTGATGTCGCGTTGCGGTTAAATCCAGGATTGAGTTGCTGGACTGTTTTGCGGCTTACACCGGCCAGTGAAGCCACTTTGCTCAGACCTATTTGTCCCTCAATTTTAACTTCTTTGAAGTAGGGAGTGCGCGCAATCGAGGGGAATTCAATGTTGTATTTCTCAGGCGTGTTTACCAGTGCGGAAATAGCGAGAATACGCGGTACATACTGGGTTGTCTCTTTAGGTAGTTTCAGAGACCAGTAATCGGTTGGTAAACCTTTTTCTTTGTTCTTTCTAATCGCTTTTGAAACAGTGCCGCCACCTGCGTTATAGGCGGCAAATGTTAGCATCCAATCGCCATCAAAGCGATTGTTTAAGCTTGCGAGGTAATCCAGTGCGGTCTTAGTAGACGTGATAGTGTCTCGACGACCATCATACCAATCATCAATTTTAATACCTAAATAGATGGCAGTACTGGGTATGAACTGCCAGATACCAGAGGCTCGCCCAGAGGAGTATGCCGCAGGGTTATATAAACTTTCAATGACCGGTAAAAGGGCGACTTCACTTGGGAAGTCTCGCTTGATAACTTCTTGCAAAATATAATAGTAGTAAGGGGAAGCTTGCTGACTGACTTTTGTCATATGTTGCGGGTAGCGATTGTAAAACGCGATTTCATTCTTGACACGTTCATTAGAATATAACTCGGTGAATGCAAGATGGTCGCGAGTAAGCTGCCAAAGGTCATCAGAGCTGCGCTTTTTATCGTCAATAATAGGCAATCCATTCTGGTCGTAATTATCGTAATTGCTGCTATAGCTAGTGTTAACGGATGTCGTTTGGCATCCAGCTAATAGCCCTACAATGATTAAACACAAAGATATCTTACCGAACATTGGGTGCGCCTATATTTTATTTTAGCCGCGCATTGTATCAGGGTGATAAATAAGATCAAGTTGGTGGTATAAACCGCTGTTCGCCCCAACTTGTAAGTTAGCTATTTGGGTGTTTTTAGAAAACGTTCTTCCACTGTCTAATTGTGCTAAATACCTCAAGTTCACTATCGAGTGGCTGTGTCGCATACGCGCTCGCCTGTTGCTTAACGCTCAGCACATCGCAACGTAAAAAAGGGTTAATCAATAGTTCGTTTTCGACGGTGTTTGGCAAGGTTGGTAAGTATTGCTCTCTGAGCTTTTGGCACTGCACTATTTTATTTTTTATATGAGTATTATCGGGCTCAACAGTTTGAGCGAACGCTAAGTTACTTAATGAATACTCATGGGTACAATAAATTTTTGTCTTTTTGTCCAAGGTTTTAAAGTAATGCATAGCGCTAAGCATTTGTCCCATAGTGCCTTCAAATACTCGTCCACAACCAGCGAGGAATAAAGTATCGCCGCAAAATATTTGTGGAGAAATGGGATCATCATAAAGGTAACTGATATGGTCCAGAGTGTGCCCTGGGACATCTTTTATTTTAAAGCTATGCCCTAATACTTCAATGCTATCGCCATCAATTAGCGTCTCACTGATCCCTTTAAACTTACTGTTTGTCGGCCCATACACTGGGATGGAGTATTTTTCGCAGAGCTCTTTTACGCCATCAGTATGATCGTAGTGATGATGGGTAATCAAAATAGCGACTAAGTTCAGTTGATTTTGATCGAGTGTATTAATGACGACTTTTGCATCACCTGGATCGACAACCACTGCCTGATTTTTTTCATTTTGCAGCATCCAAATATAATTGTCAGTAAATGCGTGGATAGGAGTGACAGTTAACATAGTGAAGCCTCGTACGAAAAAATCGAGATTAGCACTGCTTTACAGAAAGGTACAGCTGATAACTGAGATTCAGAATAACAGAGTAAATCTGAGAATGGCTGCTGATTGAATTATTGCTAGTAGAAAAAAAAACCTAATAACTGTTAATATATGCTCTTATAAAAGCAAGATGTACGATCTACATGGATAAAAAAAACAGCGTGCCAGCACCAGTAAACAACAGTGAAGATATTCAGCAATGGTTTAGCTCTGAATTAGGTAGCGAGCTTTTGCAGGCGCAAAAAAGAGCTGTTGATCGTTTAATTCCCAATTTGTTTGGTTATCACCTCGTTGAAATTTCTATTAGTCCTAATATGGCGCTTTCGTCACAAAGCCTGATAGGACATAAAATTGTTGTAGCTGACAAGTTTCAATTAGGCCTATCCGATCAAAGTATTTTATGTGAGACAACAGAGCTCCCTTTTGAGCACAACAGTGTTGATGTCGTTTTACTGCATCACTCCTTAGACTTTACCGATAATCCCCATCAAGTATTGCGTGAAGCTATCAGAGTATTAAGACCCGGTGGTCATATTCTGGTGGTAGGATTCAATCCTTCGTCATGGTGGGGAGTACATCGTTTTTGTCATAAAAAAACTAAGAATGCTTGGCAAAAAGGGCAGTTTATCTCGCAATCAAGATTAGCGGATTGGATGAGTCTGCTCGGATTAACCCCGTTGCGATTGCTCACAGATTATTATGTTCCACCTTTCTCATCGAATAAATGGCGCAGGCGCTGTGCAAAAATGCAGGCATATGGAAGAAAATCACTGCCGAAAAACGGTGCCTTTAGCGTGACATTAGCACGTAAAGATGTGGAGGGCATAACGCCAGTAAAACGGATTAAGTTTGCTAGAAAGTTTTATACGCTGCCGGTCAGAAAACCGGCAACAAGGGAGTTAGTGCGTGAAAGAAGTTAGAATATTCACCGATGGTGCTTGTAAAGGTAATCCAGGCCCTGGTGGATGGGGAGCGGTACTTTATTATGCGGATATGCAAAAACAGATTTTTGGCGGCGAAAACAATACCACCAATAACCGCATGGAATTGATGGCGGCGATTGAATCTCTGGTCATTTTGAAACAACCTTGCAAAGTCATCTTAACAACCGACTCGCAATATGTGCGCAAAGGCATTAGTGAGTGGATAGGTGGTTGGAAACGCAATGGTTGGAAAACAGCCGCCAAAAAGCCGGTCAAGAATGCAGATCTTTGGCAGCGATTAGATCAACAGAGTGAGCAACATCAAATAGATTGGCGCTGGGTGAAAGGACACAGTGGTCATCCGGATAACGAATTGGCGGATGATTTAGCTAATCGCGGTGTCAATGCTTTAAAAAAGCGCTAACAATAAATTAGAGGATGAGGCTGTCAACACAACAGCTTTTTATAAGAGTATATAAATGAGACAGATAGTACTAGATACCGAAACAACAGGTCTTGAACCATCCCAGGGGCACAATGTCATTGAGATTGGTTGTGTTGAAATGATAAAGCGGCGCTTAACCGGTAATAATTATCACCAATATATAAAACCGGATCGCGATTCGGATGAGGATGCGATTAGGATTCACGGTATTACCAATGAATTTTTAGCAGATAAGCCTAAATTTCGCGATATAACCGCAGATTTTTTAGAGTATATTCGCGGCGCAGAACTCATTATTCACAATGCGCCTTTTGATATAGGTTTTTTAAATGCCGAGCTAAAGCGCAACGGTTGCAATGAAAAAGTAGAAGACATTTGTTCTATCGTTGACTCTTTAGTGCTAGCCAGGCGTAAACACCCAGGGCAAAAAAATAATCTAGATGCACTTTGTCGACGTTATGGTATAGATAATTCTCACCGCGAATTGCACGGCGCGTTGTTAGACTCTGAAATTCTTGCCGATGTATATCTAATGATAACGGGCGGGCAGACTAATTTATTGTTGGCGCAGGAAGGTTCTGGCGAAAGTGGAGATGGAGAGATTAGTCTTCGTAAATTAACTAGCCCTGTCAGTCATTTAAAAGTGATAGAAGCTAGTCCTCAAGAGTTAGCAGCACATACCGAGTTTGTGGCTTTATTAGATAAAAAGACCGGTGGGGAATCTGTTTACACTCGCTCAATTCAAAGTGAGAGCTAATCTAGCTCGGTTATTTCAAAAAAAGCGCTGCGTTGATTAACGCAGCGCTATAGATTCCAATATGAGCTTGTCGGTTGGCGTTAACTCACTTCAACGATTAAGGCACTCAACAAACGAGGCAGGCCCATTTAAGCCTACATTACGATTTGTTTTTCAAATAAGAGATCGCTAAGTCGATAGCTTCAGCCACTTTAAGATTCATTTCTTCTCTCTCCTCTCTCTCAAGATAAAAAGCCATATCTATATCATGACGAATATAACGCGCAGGTAACTGCGTGAGTGCTAGGCAGGAAATATCTGCTAGGTACTCTTGGTCGTATTTTTCGGTAAGCTTGTTGTAGACCAAATACTCAACGAGTAAATATTCGTAATAATTATGAATTTCTAGGTCCAATTGCATGGCTATCTCCTTTATAAATACTAGGATCAACTACATCCTATAATCGGCTTTAAAGATATGCGAAAAAATCGGAAACTTTGCTCAGAATGATGTTTGTTATTTTAACCCGTGACAGAAGTAGCCGCTAAGAAGCGTTTTCATGATGTACGTTTTGCATGTGCAGCATAATAAATAGGAATTTTTTATTCAGTATCTTTTCAGGGCATAGACTTGCATCGTTTAAGTGCAATGATGCTTTATGAAGATAAATGTCGATTAAATTTATTGGCGTTTGCAAATCAGCCTGCATCGCTAAAGAGTCTTTAATTGTTTGGCAAGGTAAGCTTAAAATAGCGTGTTCAATCGCGTTGATAAACTGCATATCAAAGAGCTCTTTTGACATCGCTGTTTTTTGCTTCTCTGTGATACAAGTAACATCGTAACGCTTCGCTATACTGCTTAAACGGTCTAAAAAAATTTGCTCACTGATAGTGAAATCGCTAGGAGTGGAGAATATAGTGCGTAACATTGACTCATCGATTAAATGTTGCACGTTTACCACCCCCGTGGGATTTATGCTGATCAATAAACAAACAGTGCTGTGAATCATAGCATGAATTAAGCCAATATGTGGTGTTAAACTTGGTTACCTTACCTCGTTTTTCAAACGTAACATTTGACCTTTTGCTGTTTTCTTTAAAGTAACCACAGCGCGGTGTTATTTATTTTACTGCTTCGTTGAGTGAAAAATTTTTGCGGCTCTCTCTTGGGGGAGAGGTTTGGACAGGGGCATGAAGGCTACGAACGTCATTTGATGAGTGAAATATAACATAGGTATAGGCCTATAACTTGAGGAATATTAATGGACACGGCAGCGATTAATGCATCATTATTAGAGCATTTTGGTTTTACCGAATTTCGTACAGGCCAGCAACAAACAATCGAGCAGTTGTTAAAAGGTGAGTCTACTTTAGCTGTTTTTCCAACAGGCTCTGGGAAGTCCCTATGTTATCAGCTAACGGCCATTCACTTACCGCATTTAACCTTAGTGGTCTCTCCCTTACTGGCGCTCATTAAAGATCAATTAGCTTTTTTACAGGCGCACAATATAAGCGCTGCAAGTATTGACTCCTCTGCTTCGGCTCAAGAAAGCGCGCAAGTGATGCAAGATATAACGGATGCTAAAATTAAGGTATTAATGATCTCGGTGGAGCGTTTTAAGAATGAACGCTTTAGACAGTTTATTCAAAATATTCCTCTCTCTATGCTGGTGGTTGACGAAGCACACTGTATATCAGAGTGGGGACACAATTTCAGACCAGACTATTTGAAGCTACCAAGCTTTGTGCAGCAATTAAAAATTCCATTGGTTTTATTGCTGACGGCAACGGCAACACGTGCCGTTAAGCTAGATATGGCAAACAAATTTAACATAGTAGAAAGTCATATCGTACAAACTGGGTTTTATCGCAGTAACTTGGATTTGTCAGTAGAAGCGGTGACGGGCGAGCAAAAAAATGCCCGTCTCATAGCGCTTATTAACGAGAGCCAGAATACGGCGCCCTCCTGCGGTATTGTCTATGTCACTTTGCAAAAGACAGCAGAGCAAGTGGCTTCCTTTTTAAGCGCGCAAGGGTTTAATTGCAGTGCCTACCATGCGGGGCTAGAAGGCCATAACCGCCAGTCAATTCAAGAGCGTTTTATGCAAGGGCAGCTTGATATTGTTATCGCCACTATTGCCTTTGGAATGGGAATTGATAAGTCGGATGTTAGGTTTGTGATTCATTATGATTTACCTAAATCGATTGAGAATTACTCTCAAGAAATAGGGCGCGCTGGTCGTGATGGCCTGCAGTCTAACTGCCATACTTTAGCGAATTTAGACAGTATCAATACGTTGGAAAATTTTATCTATGGCGATACGCCACAGTTGTCCTCGATACAGTTGTTGATAAAAGATATTCAGCATCTTTGTGAAAACTCACAGTGGGAAATGCAGCTTTACGCACTATCGATGACAACCAATATTCGTCAGTTAACCCTAAAAACCTTATTAGTACAGTTAGAGTTACTTGGAGCCTTATCAGCCAAGTACAGTTACTTTGCCGAGTTTAAAATTAAGTTATTAAAGAGCGAACAAGTAATACTTGGCGCTTTTAATCAAGCAAGACAAGAATTCCTTAAACAGCTGTTCTCTCATATCAATTTTAAAAGGGTGTGGGGAGTTTTAGATTTTGCCTCTTTATATCAAGAGTTCGGTGTTGATCGTGCCAAAGTGATCGCATCATTAGAGTATTTAGCGGCGCAGCAATTGATTGAATTACAAAGCTCTCAAATGACGGAAGTCTACCAAGTGGATGTAGCGATGATGAACAGTCCCTCATTAGCGAGTCAGCTTGCCAATTACTTTAATGATAAAGAGCAAAAAGAAATAGATCGTATTCAAGCATTGGTCGGTTTTTTTGAAAGAGATAATTGTTTGAGTTTTAACTTAGCCCATTACTTTGATGATCGGCAGATCATTGAGCAGGGCTTTGATCGCTCAAGCGCTCAACAAAATTGCGGTCACTGTAGTGCCTGCCGTAATCGCCGAATTGAATTAAAGCGCAGTGAAAACCCAAGCTGGCCGAGTGATGAGCTTATACAAAGACACTTACAAGGTTTTAAGAGCAGTGTGGCGAGTTATCAAAACACTTTGACTTGCAATCAATTATGCTGTCGATTTTTATCGGGAATCTCGCTTCCTATCTTTAGCAAAATCAAAGCGCGAAAGTTACCCGGATTTGGATGCTGCGAAGGACAGCGTTACGCTGAGATATTGGAGCGCATAGAACGCTTGTCTGATGCTTAAAACGATATGACTATGTATGTCTTAATGCAGTTAGCTAATGAAACAACGAACGAGTCTTAAACGCCCCTTAGGGGGCTTAAATATCTAAAAAAACTAAGAATCCATTAGAGATGAAATCTTGTTTCATTTGTTTTAGGAGATGAAATCTTGTTTCATCTGCGTTTACATTGCCAGAAACTTGTAAAGGACTCACCATTCACTGCGCTTGCTTCTCGTTACACTGAAATAGCCTTTCATTCTTCAACAAGGCGGATATTTTTATACCAGCCAGTGGCTTGTTGTTGACTGTTATCCGTATCGGTCATGATGGCTATTGCTTCAATCTGAGAATACTTTTTATTAAAAGCATTCTCAAAATCTTGTTGTATATTACGTTGATGATGTTGCCAAGAACCCGCTAAGTTATTGCCACTATCAAGCGCGATCATTTTAACTTTGCCAGTAAAGGGGTTTGACCATGTACTATTAATCGCTTGATTGTTAGACCAGACGTAACAAAGGCTTCTTTTTTGCCAGGGAAAAGGGCCGGTTGATGTGATTACATAAACTCTCGCTGGAAAATCATCTCCCTTTTTAGAGTGCTCATCGAGGTTTTTTAATACATGATTTATTTTCCAAGACCACTGTAAAAAGGGCGTTTGATTAATATTTATGTCTTTTTCTAAAAAGAGTCCTGATGCACTTTTGTTTGCGCTAATTTGTACCACAGAAGATTGGTTTTCTTGATGGAAATAGTAAGAATTAGTAGCGACAAAGTCTTTTTGTCGCCATTGCTTGAAAGGGATAAGCGCTATGCTATCACTCAAGCTATAGGTGGAGAAAGACAGTAGAAAACTATAAATAATACCGGGCAAAAAGTATTTAAAAATAGCCATAAGTTGCCTCATCTGTGGTTTTAATATAAAGAGCCTTGTTGCTGCAAGTAAGTAAGGTAAAGACGTAAATCCAATTCAACTTGATGGTAGTCACTTTGCATATAGCGGCAAAGATTGTAGAAAGCACGGTTGTGATCATGCTCCTTCAAATGGGCTAGCTCATGCACCGTTATCATTTTTAAGAAATCCAGTGGAGCCGTTTTAAAGACACTAGCGATTCTAATCTCTCGTTTTGCTTTGAGTTTGTTACCTTGCACCCTAGAAATTTGGCTGTGTAGTCCAAGGGCGTTGTGTATCACATCAATTTTATCGTCATAACATACTTTACTAACAGGGGGAGACTTTCGCAAAAACTGGTTTTTTAACGTCATACTGTATTGGTAGAGTTGTTTTTCTGAACGAAGTTCATGGCAGCTTGGGTATTTGGATATTAAGTAGCTTCCAAGTTTGTCTCTCTCAAGCAAAGTATCTACTTGATGTTTGATGTTTTCTGGGTAGCCGGTTAAATAATAAAAAGGATCTTTTTTCACGTGTTTAGTCATAATCGATAGTTGATTTGAGCACTTAAGTTTAACAGAGTTAGCAACATTTTTATTCGATAAAATCAAACATTATATTTTATATTTTTATAGGAGTAGTTAGTGCTGGTGTTTTTTTTTCAGTGAATTAAAATGCGCAGCCCTGTGAATTATTGATGCTGTTTTGCGACTTGTTTTTTCG
>Ga0105354_1001761_pt1 | contig 13280 bp, 15 predicted proteins | sample GOMGulsemesocosm_FD_83658 | JGI IMG/M metagenome (GOLD analysis project Ga0105354, IMG submission 83658) | Methane-oxidizing microbial communities from mesocosms in the Gulf of Mexico - GOM9B Gulf of Mexico | ecosystem: Environmental > Aquatic > Marine > Cold seeps | place: USA: Gulf of America...
AAATAGCGGTGATAAATAAAGGGGTTGCAGCAGCAATCCCTTTTTTAATTTTCTACTCCTTTTGTAAGATTACTCTCTACAGTATCAATGAAGGCGGGGATCGCCGCTTTCTCATTCTCAGTGCGCCAGATAAAATGCGTGACTGATCTCGACCACTGATCCGGTAAATGATGCACTTTTAAGCTATCGGCAAAAGGATAGCTCTGTAAAAGCGCCACCGGTACTATGCCTATTCCCATCCCCGCGGCCACGCAGCTAAGCAAAGTGTGGTACGAGCTTATTTCAACCACTTTACTGACATTGCCACTGCGCTTAATCCACTGCGTTAAACGATTGCGATAAGCACAGCTCGCACTAAAACCCATAAAGGTTGGCGAGTTACTTAAATCTTGCGGATCTTTTATATCTTTATGCGACAAACTTGAAACAATGACTAGCTGCTCTTCAAACACTGCTACAGAGAGTAAGCGACTATCTTCAGGAGGATCAGCTACTAACGCCAAATCTATCTCGCCTTCCAATACTCGGGAGATAAGCTCGCCTGTCGGTGCTGTTTTGATCTCTAATTCAACGTCTGAATAGCGTTGGTGAAACTCCATCACCGGTTGAACCAATCGCGTAGCAGCAACAGCTTCCATTGCACCTAATTTAAAGACTCCGCGAACTGCAACATCCCCCATTGCCGTTAAAGTCTCTTGAGCGAGCGCTAACAGCTTCTCAGCAAAAGGTAGTAATTGTTCACCAGCAGGTGATATTCGCAAACGATTCTTCTCTCTAATGAATAGCTGTTTGTCGAGGTTGTGCTCCAGTTTTTTAATTCTTGCCGTCACATTAGAGGGCACCCTATGCAAGGCTTCTGCCGCAGCTGTCACACCGCCACAATGTACAACTTGAGTAAATATTCTCAGATCAGACAGTTCCATACGCAGCCTCTTTAATATTCATTTATGTGATCCCCCAGGCAAGCCTACTCATTGTAGCCATCTTCATTTTGATAGCGGGAACAAAAACCATGATTTAGGTTTCAGCTAATTCATCATCATTTAAGCATTCACAAAACAAGAAAGATACCTTCATAATTATTCATTTTTATTGAATGATAGTTTTTTTTATAATATGTCTTTCGTAGAATTTCACTCATTTTCAGGTCATTAATTACATGTTGATCAACAAACAAGCCGTGCCGACTGTAAGTAAGCAACAACTGACACTCAACCATGGACTATTCTTCGCTTTGGCCGCCGCACTTATCTGGTCGGGTTTTATTCTTGTCTCAAGGCAAGGTGGCGTTAGCGCACTTAATGGCTACGATGTGATTGCGATACGCTACCTAACTTGCGCTATTATACTTCTACCTATTTGGTGGTTTAAATTTAGATTCAAACTGCTACAGGCGCGCTTCATCGCCGCCAGTTTGGTCGGCGGGCTAGCGTATGCTCTTTTCACTTTCCAAGGCTTTCAGCTCGCCAGCGCCTCGCACGCAGCAGTATTACTACCAGGTCTTATCCCACTGTTTATTATCATGTTAGCGGCTATTTTTGATAGTGACAAAATCCCTTTTAACAAGTGGATAGGTTTAGCTTTAATCGCCTTTGGGGTTGTCTCATTAATTTGGCCACTGCTACACACCAGTGCAGGATTAAATAGCGGGCATTACTATTTAGCAGCAGGCGCTTTTTGCTGGGCACTGTTTTCAGTATTAATCAAGCGCTGGCAGATAACGCCTTGGCAGGCAACTGTTTCTCTGGCACTCATCACTTGTATCATTTACCTGCCGGGTTACATCGTTTTTCTTCCCAAAAACATCTCAGTAGAGCTCTGGCAAGATATCGCGCTGCAAGCTTTTTATCAGGGGTTTATGGCCACCATAGTGCAAATGATTTTTTACGTTAAAGCGGTGCGCTTATTAGGCCCTAGTGCGATGGGATCAATGATGGCTATCGTGCCTTTTGCCTCGGGATTAGGCGCGGTTTATTTCTTTGCAGAACCTCTGACATCGACGCTCATCATAGGTTTAATAAGCGTCAGTGTCGGTGCCATTATCGTCCATACTAAAATTAACTTTCTAACCACTAAATAGGGAAAAACTGATGCCATATATCAATATCAAAGTGACCGACGAAAATGTTACAAAAGAACAAAAAGCCGCACTGATTGAGGGAGCAACAGCACTGGTTGCCGATGTTTTAAATAAAAACCCAGCAACAACAGTGGTTGTGATTGATATCGTCGATACCGATAATTGGGGCGTGGGAGGTAAAGTTGTTACGCAAATACGCAAAGATGCCCAATAGGGTAAAGAGTAGTATGTACTTACCTTCTTAAGCGCTGAACCGCTTAAGAAGGGCTGCTTTCCCTAAGGAAGTAGCGAATAAGTCCCTAAATGTTCCCTGTGGATAACTAAGCGCTCAAATCCGCGGAAGAATGGACGCGAATGGCGAGTCTTTTGCAAGCGTTCTGACAAAGGATACAGATGAAACAAGTTTTCATCTCTGTTGGCCGCTTAACTTTCTTTGTGAACGTAAGCACCCTGCGGGGCGTCTGGGACTTGTTCGCTGCTTCCCTAACTTACCTGCTCAGCCTGTGGTACGCTTTTAACGCTAACACTGGAGATAGGCTCTACCTTGCGCTGTTTTTCATAAAGAAATTTCAATACTTGCGAGCGGTAGCTATTGTATTTAGCATCCTCAGCTAAGACTAATCGATCTCTTGGCCGCGGCAGATCTACCTCTAATATTTCGCCGATAGTAGCCGCCGGCCCATTGGTCATCATCACAATTCTATCCGACAGTAACACCGCTTCATCCACATCGTGGGTGATCATAATCACGGTATTATTCAGCATATTTTGGATTTCCATCAACGAGTCTTGCATATGGGCACGCGTTAGAGCATCCAGCGCTCCAAAAGGCTCATCCATGAGCAAAACCTCTGGCTCCATTGCCAGAGCTCGAGCGATACCGACACGCTGCTTCATCCCCCCTGATATTTCTGCTGGGCGCTTGTGAGTCGCATGTTCCATGTGCACTAATGACAAGTTATGCTCAATCCACTCTTTCATTTGCTTGGCACTTTTTCGCCCGCTGAAAACCTGCTTCACTGCCAGTTCAACATTTTGATACACTGTTAGCCAAGGCAGTAATGAATGGTTTTGAAAAACTACTGCTCGCTCCGGGCCCGGTTCTGATACTTCTTCACCGTTCAAAGCAACTCCACCTCGGGTTGCCTGATGCAAGCCTGCCACAATATTTAGCACCGTCGATTTACCGCAGCCTGAGTGACCTATCAGTGAGACAAACTCTCCTTTTTTAATCTTAAGATCCACCTCTTTTAGCGCAGTAAAACCACCTGTCGCTGTCGGGAACACCATATCAATATGACTTATATCTAAATGTACTTTCATGTTCACTCCTCAATGACTAAAGGTTGACTGACGATTTATCCCAAGCGACCATCCTATGTAGCAATAACATCGCCTGATCTAGTAGGTAACCAATAAAACCAATAATAAATACAGCACACATAATTCGTGCGAGTGACGCTGAGCTACCGTTTTGAAATTCGTCCCAAACAAATTTTCCCAATCCTGGATTTTGCGCCAACATCTCAGCCGCTATCAATACCATCCAAGCCACGCCTAGTGATAAACGCATACCGGTAAAGATCAGCGGTGTAGCTGAGGGAATCACTATTTTCTTAATATGGGTAAACATCGATAATCGCAATACTTTACTCACATTCATTAGGTCACTTTCCACACTGGCAACACCAATAGATGTATTAATCACCATTGGCCATAAACTGCATAGTGTCACGGTGATCATGGAGTTTAAAAAAGCTTTATCTAACATGGGATCCTCTGATACATAAACCGCGCTGACCACCATTGTCACTAATGGTAGCCAAGCCAGTGGCGATACAGGTTTAAATATTTGCATCAGAGGATTAATTGCACGGTTTAAGTTACGACTAAGGCCGAGCAACAATCCCAGCGGGATCGCGATAATTGCTGCTGCGACAAAACCGCTGAGCACGGTAATTAAACTCGTCCCTATCTGATCAACAATGGTTTTCTTACCAGTATATAGCCTAATTTTAGGCTGGTAGTTAGGGTCTTTTGCGATGCGCAGCTCATTGCGCTTAGTTTGGCGCTGATAAAACAATTGCGCTTTCTCACGCTCTTCAACATGTTCTCTATACAGTACGCTAAATTGCGTAGCCACCACGCTAGGGCCTGGAAATTTACCTAAAGAAGTATCGATACTTTGCGCAGCAAGAGACCATAACATCAGGAATATCAACATCCCTAAAACAGCCGGCAACAGCATTCTGACTTTTTCAGCAACCCACTGATTCATTCTTTCTAATACATTGCGCTCACTACTGGAGCGATTAAACATTGTTGCGATGGCCATGACTTTCTCCTTTTAACCTTGATGAGATAGGCAAATGAACAGCTCATTGGACTCGCACTTCCTACAGCGAAAGTGCAAGTTTAAGCAGACGTTAGTTACAGCTTGTCTCCTTTTTTCAAACCTATTTTGAACTTATCGATATAAGCATTGGGGGTACGACCGTCGTAGACGATGTTATCGATAAAATGTTGTTGCGGATCGCGATAGCCATCTTCTGTCGAGAAGTCAGGGAATTCGGTAGCTGTCACAACACCTTCTGATATCAAAGACTTGGCAGCAGTTTCATAGATATCCGTGCGGTACACTGATTTAGCTAAACCTTTATACCACTCATCACTTTTGTCCTCTGAGATTTGCCCCCAGCGGCGCATCTGCGTTAAGTACCAAATAGCATCTGAGTAGTAGGGATAAGTAGCGTTATAGCGAAAGAACACGTTGAAATCAGGCACTTCACGTATATCCCCTTTTTCGTACTCAAATGTCCCCGTCATACTGTTAGCAATCACTTCTTCATCAGCACCTACATACTCAGATTTAGCGAGTATTTTGACCGCCTCAGCACGGTTAGCATTGTTATTTTCATCTAGCCATTTAGCGGCACGAATGAGCGCTCGAGTGACACGTACCGTGGTATTCGGATACTTCTTGGCAAATTCGGCACTCATGCCAAAGACTTTCTCTGGGTTATTTTTCCAAATTTCGTAATCGGTCACTACCGGCACACCTATGCCTTTAAATACAGCTTGCTGGTTCCAAGGCTCACCTACACAGTAACCTTGTATAGTTCCGGCCTCTAAAGTGGCAGGCATTTGCGGTGGTGGGGTCACAGATAACAAGACATCTGCATCTATCTGCCCGCTGGTATCCGATTTATGCGGCGCATAAAACCCCGGATGAATACCACCTGCAGCTAACCAGTAACGCAGTTCGTAGTTATGAGTGGATACGGGAAATACCATGCCCATATTGAACGCCTTACCTTCATCGCGATATTGCTCGACCACAGGCTTAAGGGCATCAGCTTTAATGGGATGCACAGGCTTGCCATCTGCGTTATTGGGAATATTGACCTTCATTTTTGCCCAAACATCATTGGATACGGTAATTCCATTACCATTTAAGTCCATTGAGAAAGGCGTGATAATATGCCCTGTTGTACCGTATCCCATAGTGGATGCCAGTGGTTGTCCCGCCAACATATGCGCGCCATCTAATCGCCCCTCTAGCACCCCATCAAGTAATACTTTCCAGTTCGCTTGCGCTTCAACCGTGACATATAACCCCTCATCTTCGAAATAACCTTTTTCATAGGCTATCGCGATAGGCGCCATATCGGTGAGCTTAATAAAGCCAAAAGTAAGCTCTTCTTTTTCCGGATAGCCAAGTTCTACTGCTTGTGCAAAAGAGACTGTCGTGACACTCAGCATCACCGCTGCACTTAGTTTTTTAATCCAACGCATATTTCATCCTCTGTAATAAAAATAAATTTTTGACAAAAAAAAACGCCCATCCCCGCTATTCTTAATAAAAGAATACGGTGATGAGCGTCGTTGCTCGTAGGCTAATTAAGCCTAAACTCAATACTTCGTTGCATTAAGTTTTTTTGTTTTTAAATTAGCTTCCGCCATTGGAAACTAAATATGTTTGATATTAACAATGCATTTAACGTGCCAAAAAAAACACTAATTAAACCGCTAATAAATTAAAAACACTTTGGTTTGATCAAAAATAAAGCACTTTTATAGAACCTAAATATGATTAAGTGCACCAAAATGGTTTGAAATTAATCTAACGCCATCAATGCCATTAAGTCGATAATATCACCGGCCACTTTTCCTATTGACAGTCCTTTATCCATCGCCATTTTGCGAATCAGTTGAAAGGCTTGTTCCTCGTTTATACCGCGCTGTGCCATTAGCAATCCCTTAGCTTTTTCCAGCACTATCCGACTGGCCAGGGCATATTGGCTTTTTGCTAACTCTGCTTTAACTTTCTGCTGCTCAATAAAACGTAGATAGGCAACTGTGATAATGCTCTTCATCCTATGTTCTTGAATATCATCAACAATATATGCGCTTACCCCTGTTTTTATGGTCTGCTGAATCACCTGTGGTGCATCTTCCTCTGCAAATACAACCACCGGTGCCGGACGATTCTTATTCAAGTCAGTTAAATTAGCTAATGTATTGCTATCTGGTCCTGAAACCCCAATAACAATCACATCTGGCTGGTATGCTTGCGCCAGCTCACTGAGATTCTCTGCGGTCTCACTGACATACACTAATGTATAGCCGTTTCTCTCTAGCGCCTGAGCTAAAACAGACCTTCGCCCAGCTCGCGTATCAATCAACATAATCGATTGGGGTATATCAGCCTCATCGTCTTTACTTAATGGCTCGACTGAAGTTTTCAATGCCCTTCCTTATTTCAATGAAAAAAAAGATAAAGCATAAAATAAGCCAATATTAAAACGAACTTAAATAATTATTGAGAGAGCTCTATACCACCAGCGAAGCAGATAAGACCAATGGAAAGCGCGCTTACTCGTGCAAACTAGGAATGTAGCATACCCCACAGATCTTCCCTGTAATCACTAATGGGTCTGAACCACGAAAGGAAACCTATTCTTTAAAATAATTATTGCCGACAGATAAAACTCAACTGTCAGCACTATCCCTATTCGGAAAATCCTGATGGTTAGTATCATTTAGGAGCTAAGTGCATGTTTCATAAAAATGACGCGGAACCACCATCAGTGTAATTTCGCTGTAAATCTCACCCTTTTTGACATACCGAACTTTGTTACAACAAATAACAATCTATTGAGTGAGCTGTTGGATCTTCTTTTTACAACGAATAACAATCTCTATTTTTTCATCTTCCGGCTTATTCCACCATTCACTAATTTCAGTTCCAGAGCGAAAGCACCCCTGACATATATCTTTTTCATTTAAACGGCACTGTCCCGTACAGGGACTAATCATATTTGTACTGTTCGCTCTTAGCATACAAATTAATTTCTCTAGTGGATATATAGAAGTGGACCCTAATGGTTAGACAGATAAGTTGATTTGTTAAGTGGCTAATCAAACTTATGCAGCGAATCTTTATCTACCAAAGTAGACTTCACCAGGCATCCGATCCTTTAAGCCTTGATGATTTCGTTCCTCATTATAAAACACCATATAGTTAGCAATTTCAAGCTCTGCTTCTCTTGGGCTTGTGTATGCCTTCAAATAGACCTCCTCGTACTTAAGACCGCGCCAGAGGCGCTCAACAAATACATTACCGACCCACCGACCTTTACCCTCCATGCTGATTCCAATGTTGTGCTCAGCCAGCTTCTTCGTGAACTCTGTGCTTGTAAACTGACTACCTTGATCCGAGTTAAAGATATCAGGCGCTTCGTAATGCTAAAGTGCTTTCTTCGAGTACCCCCGACAGCATCTGGTATCCATGATGTTGGATAAGCAATCTGCACATAACGACTGCATAAGATAGCCCAGCGTTAAAACTGGCTTACCTTCCTTAGCTCAGTCATGCAGAGAGTTCTCTTAAGTGTTATTCGGCTCTTCCCTCCAAAAAAGTAGTCATATCATGTTGTAATTGACACCAGTTTGCCTTGTAGTGAGCATAAATTTGCGCATCAATTGTCACTGGGATATCATCGTCGAAAGTACCAGTTGCCATCTCCATTTCATTTATAGAAGCACCTTTTACCCGAAATCCTAAACTAGAGCCGCACTCTCGGCAAAACGTTCTAAAAGTACCATTTCCTGCTTGATAACCTTTAAGTAAATTAAATCCTTGTAACCAATTCACCCCCACTAGCGTACCGTATGCCGCTCCATGGAACTTACGACACATAGAACAGTGACAGTTAGCCGCCTGGTCGTCAAAACCAGACACAGAAAACTTAACTCCACTACATAGACAAGAATCTAAATATTTTGTACTCACCGACTATTACTCCTATTGAACCTTAGTTTTTAAGCCTACGCCTTGCTAATATTTAGCCTTAACTGGCATCTGGGGAAGCGATAAATGTAAAGTAAATAACCTCACTCAAACAGGGGATTAAAGAAACTTCGCTGGTAACTTAATATACAGCGGGTTTGCTCTGCATATTGAAAAGCTTCCTTGCACTGAGTGTCATTTAGTGTATTTTTCCGATACATTTCGTATTCGGCCAAACTTGGAAATGTAAATAATGCTAAAGCAATATTGTTCGCCCCCTCTGATGGCAAGAAATATCCATGGTGCTGACCACCAAACTTATCCACTAAAGGTATCCATAATTTAGCATATTGCTCGAACTCTTGTGCTTTGTATGGATCAATAACGTATTTTAAATAACATGTAATCATTTAGTACTCAGTATCATCTATGCAATGCTGCTGTTGTAGCATTGTTATGAGCAACTTACTAAGAACACCCCGTCTTTAGCCGCTATGAAGACCTATCTGTTGCAAAAGCTACGTCTCTGTTAATATCGCAAGTTTTACTGGCGATTAAATCAAATGCAATCCTTTAAAGCGGCCATAGGGCTTAACAATAGGCACTTACAAACGCTCTATCCTACTTTGTTCCGTAAGTGCCCCTCGATCACCTTTAAAGTAGAGCAATTTGAATTAGCAGACGGCGATTTCATCGATTGCCACTGGTATCAAAAGCCCAGTAAAGAGAGTAAACGAGCGATCGTCATTTTATTTCACGGCCTCGCGGGTTCTTATCAATCACCTTATATTCAGGGCATGATGCAACACTTACACAAAAGTGGCTACGCTAGTGTATTAATGCACTTCAGAGGTTGCTCTAATCGACCCAACAAAACGGCAAGAGCTTATCATAGTGGGGATACTGCTGATGCAAAAGCTTGGATCGCACAGCTAAAAACAAACTTCCCGAACAGCTCATTGTATGCCGTAGGTTACTCATTAGGGGGAAACATGCTTCTCAAGCTGCTAGCTGAATACGGTGCTACATCACCACTGAGTGCAGCAGTCGCTGTATCAGCCCCTATTCAATTAGCTTGTTGCGCTGCAACCATGCAACGTGGATTTGCTCGAGTTTACCAACAGTACCTGTTAAGGGCGCTAAAAAAGTCATTACTCAATAAATTTTTATCTCACGACTATTACTCTTTAATCGATTTGCAAGCACATGACGTTAAAAAAATTAATAGTATTGAACAGTTTGATGATTTATTCACCGCTAGAATTCACGGATTCAATAATGCCGAAGATTACTATGAGAAATCGAGTGCGAAGCAATATCTACCACTTATTCAATGTGACACATTAATGATCCACGCCATGGATGACCCTTTTATGAGCGGCCATTTATTACCTCAACTTAATGATTTACCAAATAACATCCTACTTGAAACCCCCGATAATGGCGGTCATTTAGGTTTTGTCAGCGGCTCAGTGTTTAAACCCAATTATTGGTTAGAGCAGCGAATTACTGATTATTTTGAACATCAGAAGAGCGATCAATAAACATCTTTAAAAACACTAGAATTTCAAATTGTTAACACCTAAAGTACAGCTCTCTTTCATTAACCTTTAACTATGAGCTCTGGCCATGATTATCATTAACACCACGCAAAACATTAGCACAACTACTGGAGCTATGCGTACCTACATTTATCAGCCAAATGAGCCGGGAAAATATCCATGTATTATTTTCTACTCTGAGATTTTTCAGCAGACCGCCCCTATTGCAAGGAGCGCTGCCATTATGGCCAGTCACGGATTTATAGTATTAGTGCCCGAAGTGTTTCACGAACTAAATCCAATAGGCACAGTATTAGGTTATGACGATGTTGGTAAAGATAAAGGCAATACCGATAAATGGACAAAGCCATTAGAGCACCACGACAGCGATACTCAAGCGCTTATAGACTTCGCATGTTCATTAGATCAATGCTCAGGAAAAGTAGGTAGTATGGGCGTTTGTATAGGTGGCCACCTTGCCTATAGAGCAGCACTGAACCTGAATATATTAGCTGCTGCTTGTTTGTACGCTACCGATCTTCACTCAGACACTTTGCCTTGCAATAAAGGTAACGATACTTTTAGCCGTACTGGCGATATAAAAGCAGAACTAATGATGATCTGGGGCAAACAAGATCCGCATGTACCTGATGCTGGACGTATGAAAATACATCAACACTTAATCGACAGTGGCAATACTTTTACTTGGCAAGAATTTAACGCGCAACATGCGTTTATGCGTGATGAGGGCGATAGGTATGATGCGGCGTTAGCCATACAGGTTTATTTGATGGCAGTAGAGTTGTTTAGGAGGCGCTTAGGTTAAAAATATCAGGAGCGGTTCACAACCCTATTTCCATAGGGTTATGATCTGTGCCCTTTGAAATGTTAACTCTATGCTTTTCAGTCACAAGAAAGTCTTTCACTTCAGTACTAAACAGCGAGCAGCCAATCTAATAACCAGCAACTAAAGCTGCATATGTCTCCCTCGCCCATAACATAGAAGAAAGGTGATAAAGCCACTCACTTTAAGAATTCAGATATTTTCACCAAGTACAGGTGGCCAACCCCTCCTCCTAACAATATTGCTATTGATAACAGCCTTCGTCCCCTCTAAATCAGCCGTTGAATAATGAAGGATGATTTAATAACCACTTTCCTCTGCCATTTTTACCACACCCACAGTCAGTATGAGGTTGGCAAAACGACGTTGCTCCCCTGTTTGGATAATCAACACAGTAGCAGGATCTCGAATTTTATCGTAGAAAGCCCAGCGCTCCACTTCTTCCCAACTTACATCACCCAGCAATTTTTGGTAAGCATCATGGATTTCAGCGCTCGCTTGCGCAGGCTTTTGCATCACAATCGCCCCTTGAATTGGACAAACCTCAAGTATGCCCTCAAGTACCGTTAAAGCATCCAGTAAACCTGGTCGAAAGTTAAGGTGCACCGTTGTAGAGTTCGGCCCATTCATCGCGCCTACTGGTAGATTACCATCGGCAATTACCACTTGAGAAAAATGACCTGAGCGGCCAAGCGCTTCCATAATGGTAGGATGTATTACCGCAGTTTTAAGCATAGCTTTACCCGTGTTAAATAATAAAAATAAGAGGTTAAAATAAAAACCAGTGACACATATCACTGGTTTTTAAGGGTGCGTAAGCGTTGATTAAGCGCGGTACACTCCACCATTAATATCAAGTGTAGAGCCCGATATGAAACCATCATATTCAGAAGCAAGGAATGTAATCGCACGTGCAACATCATCTGAACACCCTGCGCGACCTAGGGGAATTTGTGCAACTGTTGCATCTGCTGATGCCTGTGTTGTATGAACGTCGTGAAAACGTGTTCCCAAAATTAAGCCGGGGGCTACCGCATTTACGCGAATACCTTTAGGGCCTAATTCAGCGGCAAGTGAGCGCGTCCAAGTCAAGACAGCACCTTTTGTTGTAGAATAAGCCAATGAGCCGCTATGACCTCCACTACGTCCAGCTAGTGATGCCACATTGACAATACTTGCGCCTTGCGTCGCTTTTTCCAACAAAGGCAACGCCGCTTGTGTAACATTGAGCATCGTTGTCATATTCACATCAATGACACTCTGCCAGAATTTCAGATCTATTTCGCCAAGGTATTTACGACCGATAATGCCGCCAGCATTGTTAATGAGTACATCGATACAACCGAGAAATTCTCCCGCTTTCGCTAAGCACTGTTGCGTTTCGCTCTCACAGGTTAGATCTGCCTTAGCGTATGCCGCCTTTTGGCCCCTTGCATGGGCGCGTTCGACTAATGCTTTCGGCCCTTCTTCATTAGAAAAACAGTGAATGAATACGTCACAGCCTGCATCAATAAGATTCTCTGCTATCGCCCTTCCAATACCTTGTGATGCCCCAGTGATAAATGCTTTTTTGTTGACTAAAGATCCCATTAAAATTAACCCTCTACGAATGATTCAAATAAGTGACTGCTGATATTGATAATAATGTCCTTGCTAAAGACCGCTAATTTAGTAAACAGCGAATGAAACCTCAACGGCTGTTTTACAATATATCTTAACTAGGGACTGCTCCCTCTGTATTGCTAGATAACCCTGTAATTTACTTTGCGTTATAGAAATACCACAGCGGCGCTTAAAGTGGCTCTACTCTAGCAAAGGAAGCATTGTTAGCAGTTTGTCAAACTGCCTAATTTATCCCTGTACTATTCAATCGTTGCAGATTGATATTACAACTTTATATAAAAACCAATGTTAGCGCTAACATTAATTTAAATATTTGCTTGTATGTGAGTTTTTAAAAAGATATTTCTCCTTTATAAAGCAGATTTATTTGTATTAAATGTTGATTCATCTGGTAAATCAGAGGTGTTAAAACTGTTATTTAAGGAAATAGTCTTCCCTCTGCTATTAGTACGCCTCTCTTTTAGAGGTCACTTGTATGGGGGTATGGTTATCACTTTGGTTCTGTTACCCCCTGTGTCAGGATAGTTGTCGCCTCTAATTACTAGTTAGAGGTAATAGAAATGAAGAGATTCTTTACTCAATCATTTAAAATACAAACTGTTGAAAAAGCCCTAAATCGAAGTGCTGTTACTACTTTAAGAGAAGTGGCTATCGCATGCATTATATATCTACCTGGCTATTTCATTTTTCTACCTAAGAATATAGCCTTAAATCTTTGGCAGGGTATCGCTCTGCAAGCGTTTTATCAGAGATTTATGGCCACGATTGTACAGATGATTTTTTACGTCAAAGCGGTACGTTTATTAGGTCCCAGTGCGATGGGATCAATGATGGCTATCGTGCCTTTGATTTCAGGTTTAGGCGCGCTTTATTTCTTTGCTGAACCACTGACAAGCACAC
>Ga0105354_1001768_pt1 | contig 13262 bp, 8 predicted proteins | sample GOMGulsemesocosm_FD_83658 | JGI IMG/M metagenome (GOLD analysis project Ga0105354, IMG submission 83658) | Methane-oxidizing microbial communities from mesocosms in the Gulf of Mexico - GOM9B Gulf of Mexico | ecosystem: Environmental > Aquatic > Marine > Cold seeps | place: USA: Gulf of America...
GGCTCTAAATAAGCAACAGTACCAAAAGTAACTGAAGGTAAATTTCTCAGAGCTTTAACAGCACATAAAATAGCAATAAAACCAGGTAATATGCCAATTGCGATTAACCAATAGCCCTGTATTATTGTTGGTGTTTTTGATGATACTAAAACAAAAGGTAGCATGCATAAGGCACCTACTAGCAGCTGAACTAAGGTACTTTGATATGGAGTACATTCACTTGGCTTTCGATTTATTAGCATAAAACCAGAGTAAGATAACAAAGACAATACACCATAAAATAAGCCTAAAGATTCATCAGCAGAACCTGAAAATGATATTGAAAACTCCATCATCATTGCAAAACCGATTAAAGCCAATACGATTGCAATCCCATTTAAAAGATTCAGTTTTTCAGAAAATATAAAATGCGCAATAACAGCACATAATAATGGGGCTAAATAAATTAACATTACGGCATTTGCCATACTTGTATAATTCATGGCCTGAATATAAAAAACCATAAAAGCCGCCAACAAAACGCCGTTAATAATAGTTCGTTTACTAGGTCTATGAAGTATCTGTGTTCTTTTTGCAGTACTGAGCATATAAAGTAACAAGCATATAGCACCCAAAAATAGACGATAAAAAGTAATATGCTCCGCAGGTAATGCCGCAAAACGTGCTAATACTCCAATCGTTCCCATGCATATCGCCGCTACAACAGCTAGCAAAATGAAATATATTTTAGGTTTAGTATTCAAGCTATGCCCATCAATTAAAATTTTTGAGACTCTAACTTTAAGTTAAATTTTAGGCAAGAAAAAAGCGCTATTAGCGCTTGATTAAAATACTTTACTTGATGATTAAAACTATTAATTTTTTACGTTAACTTTACCATTTATATCATGCATTTTTAAGCTACCAGAACCTGATTCTGTGATCACAAGACCACCCGTATTATTCACATCTATATTGCCTGAAGCATCTTCAATCGTCACCACACCAACAACCTGAGTAACACTTAAATTACCTGAACCATCATTAATGTTTACATCGCCTTGAACTTCTTCAATTGATAATTCACCAGAGTCATCAGTTACTATTAACGAGCTAGCTAAGTGAGAGATATTCAAATCTCCCGAACCATCATCAACTTTTACATCACCCTCAATAGATTGAATCATTAAGTTACCAGAGTCATCTTTTACTTCTAGTGAGCTAGATAAGTTAGTTATCGTTAAATTTCCAGAACCATCTTCAACATCAACATGACCTTTAATTGCTGTAATATCTAAATTCCCCGAAGCATCAGTCACTTTTAATGATCCAGTTAAGTTTGAAATGCTCAAATTTCCAGAACCATCTTCGACAACAAGCTTATTTCCGCCATCAATCGAAAGATTACCGGAATCATCCTCAATTACCATATCTCCAGTAACCTGTGTTATTTCAATATTACCAGAGCCATCATCTATAACGAGATTGCGTCCACCTGCAATAATGATATTGCCAGAATTATCATCCACTTTAATATCAGCTTTACTGCCTTTAATTTCAATATCACCAGAACCATCATCAAGGTCTAGCGCTAAACTAGCAGGCACTTGAATCGTTAAATTTATGCGAGGAGAGTTACCGGAATAAAAACCCATTTTAGAGCTATGCTTGGCAATAAGTTGTGCGCTATTTCCTTGCTTTTCCAAAGTCAGAGTATAAGGCTTCTCATGGTTATAAGTTCTTATATCAGCCTTCACTGTGATCTCTTTTAAACCTTCAACACCTGTAATTTTTACATTACCAGAAGATGTTTCTGATACTAGCTTGCTAACATTCTGTGTACTAAGAACTAACTCTTGCTGCTCATGAATGTTTGCTGAGTCTGGAGATATATGAATAACACAGCCTGATAACAGTAAAGCTGCACATATTGGAGTGAGTAATTTAAGCATCTAAATTCCTTGAAAGTTTAATTGTTATATCTATCATTTTTCAAGAAATAAATGCAAACATCAAGCCAAATCACAGCTCATTGTTATTATTGAAGTTTTGCATTTATACATTTTATGAGTTAGTAATCTAGACCAGAATTTAGTGAATCTTTACGTATAAAATTACATTTTCGCTATCGATAAATAGCTATTTAATTGCTTATTATTGAGGTTTTTAGGTGTAATTTGATCCACGATATCTAACGCACTTGATACTGTTTTAAAGCTCTGCTGATCTGCCGGTGTTAACTGTTTAAACTCCTCAGATGTCAAAAACTTATCAAATTCAGAAATTGTTTGATCTAAAATGCGACTAAAACCCTCATCCTCTTTTGCTTTATTTACATTTTTTAAAATATGTTCCGCATTATCCAAGCTAGCAGTTAAGTTATCATCTAAACCTTTAGCTTGTGCTGAGTTTGAAAAGTTATTTAAAAATGAAGATAGTTTTTGACTCGGTTGATGCGCATTTTCATTATTGCTTTTTAAATTACTATTGAGCTTAGCGTGTTGCTCTGGAGATATTAAACCGTATTCACCTAACCTCTGAGATAATTGATTGATATCTAATTGTGTTAAATCTTTTCCTGAGAAAAACTCACTGGTAATAGCTGCTAACTTTTGCGATCTTGATGATAAATCCACATCTCCAGAGTTATTCGCTGCTACAGCTTCTTTTTCAGTTTTATTAACAGCAGTTTTTGGTGACTCAATGGCGCTTTGATCATTGACTTGATTATTAGCAATATCATTTGTTTGGCTATAGCTATTAGCAGGGTTTATTAACATGATAAAATTTTGACATAAGAGTTAGATAACTTATCTCAATGCAATAAACGCACCCATTTAATAACAAAAAAGCCGAAACTTTTAGTCTCGGCTTTTAAATCTGATTTATTTACAAGTATTAGTTTATTTTACTATCTACAGTACTTACAAACTCAATACCATTATCGGTATAATCCATTAAGAAATGGAGGCGCATATCAGTATCTTTAAGACTATTTAATTCTGGTGGCAATTCTTGATTTGCCATAGCCGCAACATCAAATAAAGGCGTGAAAAACCTTTTGTAATCTAAACTAAAGCTATTAACACCATTATTTACAAGTGCTTGCTTAGATAAACCAGCAGCCGTTTGTGACGCTAAAGTTCCGCTATATAAAGCGATATTATCACCTTTCACAGCAACATCTACTTGAGCACCAAGCACATCTAGCATAGGCACAAACGCATTTAATCTTACTGAAGAGCCATCTTCTGGTAATTTTAAGTCCGCTAAAGGTGGGTAAAATGTTTTTATACTATTAAAAAATGAAATTGGATTTTTTACAGATAAAGTCACTAGGCTATCAAGCTCTTTTAATGCTGGTTGATCATTATCATTGCTTAACTCAAAGTCAAATAAAGCAGCGCTAAAACCTTTTACATCAGATGCCATGCCTGTAAACATTGCTGTCATCATAGGGCTATTTTTAGCAACCTCAGCTTGCATCTCAACTAGTGGCGCACATTGATATTTGGTTTGTGTGAAGTCATTCCACAAGGTGGTAAGCACAGGTGTTACTTTACCAATATCAAGCCCTAAGCCTAGACTCATTATTTTATTATCGGCAGAATGTAAATGCTCAGGTATAAAGCCTCTTAAACCAGATAAAACACGCATCATATCTGTATTACCTTCGATAACCATAGATGCTTTCATATTGACTGAGCTATCTGTAATTTCAAGTTGCTGGGTGCCAAAAACGGTTCTCGGCCAGTTGCTTACTAATTGAGATAAATCATCTTGGCATGCCTTCTCACGAAAAATGCTCAACTCTTCCTGCTCTAGATCTGTCTTTGATAAAGCCAAAACTTTATTTAGCATTTGATTGAAGTGGTTATTATCTTTATTTGTTAAACCATTAACCAAAGCAACATGATTAAAAAAACCGACATAAGTTGCATCAAAGCCATGTTTTTCCATCATATTATTTAAAGTATTTTCACTGGCTAGTGATTTTTCTGGCTTATTTATGGCAAGCGCTAATGCTAATTCTTTTTGTTCATTAATTGGTGTATTAAAGGTAAGGGTAGCCCAGCCGTTATTGACTGATGCGATAAGCTCAAATACTTGACCATCTTCTTCATAGAAAGCATAACTTTTATACTCAACAGCTGAAATTGTTTGAGCTTGTGCTTTAATTCCCGATTCTTTTTCTGCTTTAGCAAGCATATTCCATAAAGCTTCAGGCTGACTAATTTCATATCGCATTACAGGCAATAAACCAACGGTATAAAATAGACTTTTAAAGCTGTCTTGCACACCATAGTTTTGCATTAATAAATCAGGGGACATGAGAGTTTGATTATATGTTTTTAATAAACTGGCAAAGAATTTCTGACCCGCAAGTTCTCCTTTTGCAAGTTCATCTGCCATTAAACCAAACTGCTCATAAGAGGCCTTATTTTGTGACAGTAGTTTAATATAATCTTTTACTGGAAATGGCTTCAACTGACCTGCAAACATCAAAGTATCGGCTGGTATATATTCAAGCTCAGATAATTTTAATGCTTGTTCAATAGATTTATCTGGTGAGCTAGTCTGTTTATCATATAAATAAGCTGTACCTACAGCCGCCAGTACAGCCACTGCGATTAATAATTTTTTCATTTTAACTTCCTTTTAAATAATCCGGTTTTCAAAAATAGTAACATTAACAATACAGCCTAGGCTACTTGCCAATTTATAGCTTACGCTTTACATCTTCTAAGTAAGCAGCCAAGCTTTTTTGCCATAACTCAGTCACATCATCAATATCAGCTTCAATTGATTTTTTATCAAGTAACCTTCTTTCTAATTTCTTTAATTCCATGCCATATAAATTAAAACCTAACTGCAATGCGGTACTTGCTTGTCGGTGTAATATCTTAATGCACTGTTCAGTATCACTGCTTAATAATTCTTGCAGATGATTAAACTTGCTTCTCGCCGATAATACAAATTCATTATATACAGCTGAAAGCTCATCTTCAGTAAAAGAGCTTTCAAGAGTTTTGGTGGCAGTCTCATCATACAAAACAGACTTTAGTTCTGTTACCAAAGAAGGCGACTGGGTCTTTTGAGAGTTAAGTAAAGCCTGCCTTAGTTTCTCTAATTTAATTGGTTTACCTACAATATCTTTAATGCCTAATGATAAATACTCTTTAATTTCATCGGGGCTTAAACTGGCAGTAAAAGCTAAAATTGGCGTTCTTTGATTTTTATGATCTAAGTATTTCAGCTTTTTAAGTACTTCAGGGCCATTAAAGTCAGGTAGATTCATATCTAGTAGCACAAGATCAAATTGATGTTTTTGCATCATTGAAATTGCAGACGCCCCATCATCTGCCAACTTCACTTTATGCTCATCCATAGCCATAAACTCAAGCGCTATTTTTTGATTTAAAGGCAAGTCCTCTACTAGTAAAATATCTAACCCTGTTAGGCACTCTGAAGATTGATGACGCTGCTCCACCAAGCTCAATTCACCTAAACCTAAAACAATATCAAAACTAAATACACTGCCTAGCCCTAATTCACTGGTTATATTTAACTGACTTTGTAATTTAGAGAGAATACGACTACTAATAGCCAAACCTAATCCAGTGCCACCTTTCACTTTACCTGCAGTACTTTGCACATAGGGCTCGGTTAAAAATTCAATTTCATCATTTTCAATACCCGGCCCGGTATCTTCTACTGAAAAGCGTAAATTGTGTTCCAATGCTGTTGAATGCATCAAATCAACTTGTATTTTTATGCTACCGCTATCGGTAAACTTTATCGCATTACCAACTAAGTTGATCAATACTTGCCTAATTTTTTGTTGATCACAGTAATAACAAGCCTGCTCTGGTAAATTAAAATTCAACTCAAACTTAAGGTGTTTTTGACCCGCTAATGGACTTAACAACAAACATAAATTTTCAAGCCAAGGTTTAAGCTCTATATCTTCTTCATAAAGTGCTGCACTACTTTGATCTAAACTGGCGTAGTCTAATACTTTATCAATTAATAAATTTAAAGATTCTGCAGAATTAATAATCGCTTCACAATACGGTTTATCTCTAGGGTCATTCGATTGATTCATAACTAACTGAGCGCTACCTAAAATACCATTTAGAGGTGTTCTAATTTCATGACTCATAGTTGATAAAAACAATCCTCGAAGCTCTGCATCTTTTTGTGCTTTTTCAGTTAGATTCTTTAAATGCAAAGCTCGCCTTTCATTACACAAAACAGCAATGCCCGTTGCATTTAACATAGGCGATAAAATACCGGCCATAAAAATAGGTAAACTAAAGTATAAGCTTTGCGTAAAATCTTCATTGTTCACGTCTTTCAATAAAACAGCGCGTAATAGAAAAGCAGTTAACAATAAACTGAAATTAAAAAGGTAAATATAACTCCCATTGGGATACTTTTTTAAGCCAATATGAAAAAATATATAACTTAAAAATATCGCTTCAATAATGCGATGAATGTCTACAATTAAAATACGGCTATGACGATCCAAATCACCATATAAAAACCACCAAAAAGCAATAATTAACCATAATGTTGCTGCAATAAAAATATTAAGAGAAGCATGTTTAAATTCGAAGAACTTACATAAAGCATAAGCTTGTATTATTGAAGCCAAAAATAATAAAGTATTTCCAAGTCCAAGATTAAAGCTAAACCCCATAGGTAATGAATTGAGGCCAGTAAAACATAATAAAGAAGCTAATATAACCACAGGATAAAAAACATATAATAGCGTACCAGGAATTGCTTTATTGGCTCGCCAAGTTAAAAAGTTTAGCAAACTCATAAGCACTGTCACGCTGATACTGGTATAAAATAAAGTATTTAAGTCGAACATTTATTATCCTTCATAGAATTGCCTTATACCATTGCCGTTAATTAACTGGTCACTATGTGACAATATTTTAAGTTAAACATTGATTGTACTTGAAAATAAATAAATTTACTTACTCTCTTATTTAGGTATGGTAACAATGCATTTAGCTCAAGTATCTTCAAAAATGTTAATTTCCATTTTTAGATATTTTGAGCATATTAATAACCGTCTTTAAGGTGCCTGATGAAACTTTCTCCCTCTGTTAGCATAAAACAAACACACACTGGCTTAGAATATATCGAAGTCGCTTCCCCTTTATGTGATGCCAAAATATTTTTACAAGGCGCTCAATTAACTCAGTTTACTCCTAAAGAACAAAAGCCTTTAATTTGGGTCTCAGAAGATGAAGACTATATAGCAGGTAAAAGTATTAGAGGTGGCATTCCAATTTGTTGGCCTTGGTTTGGTGTAAGTGAGAAACAAGATTGGCCAATCCATGGTGTCGCGCGTACTCAGCTATGGCGTGCTGAAGAAGTGAATGAAAAAGATGATTACATTGAAGTCAGCCTTTCTTTACCTATGTTGCAAGTTAACAAAGAATACTGGCCACATGAAACTGGGTTAAAAGTCGTATTTAAATTATCAAAGACTTTAAATGTAAGCCTTATTAATACCAACTTAAGTAACAATGAAATTGCATTTACACAGGCCTTGCACACTTACTTGCCAACACCCAATATAAAAACAACTCAAGTTGATGGCTTACAAGGCTCACAATTTATTGAATTTGGTGAAGGTCCATTCGATCAGAGTGAAGTTATTACTTTCTCTCGCGAAACCGACATGGTTTATAACAATGCCCCTTTAGTTCAAAAAATAAAAACTGATGATGGCATTATTAGCGTTGCAAGAGAGAACTCAACATCATGTGTATTGTGGAACCCTTGGATAGATAAAGCACAGCGTTTAAGTAACTTTCAAGATGATGAGTACAACAAGATGTTATGTTTAGAAGCCGCAAACGTAAAACAAGACTCTGTAAAACTTGCACCAGGTGAAAGCCATACGCTTACAACTATAATCAAATGGGATAACTAAGAACACCAAAAACTCAATACTAAATCATTAATTTTCATCGAAAATATCTGTAGATATTAAATTTAAATTGCCTTTTCCAATTAAAAAGCATTAATATCTACAGCAAATCATAATTTGGCAAACTAACCCAAAGGTTAGGACGCAAAACCACCGGTCTAAGGTTTTTTAACTATGATAGCGGAGTTGCCTCAGTAGTATAGAGTAGACAAACGGTCTTCAATATATAAGCTTCAAAACTACTGTGCCTGCATAATAACCTCATGCCAAATACTGTTAACTTATTAATTTAATAAGGCAAATTTAGCATGACAATTTATCTACAATATCAATTTAAAATATTAAGCATCCCGCTGTGATTGCGATTTTAACTCCAGGAAGTTGGGTAAATGTAGGTAAGCTGCCGACAAATCAAAGTTTAAGCAAAAATGATGAGGTGCTGATTCAAATTTTTGATGATAAAGGTTACTTACCTGAATTGTCATTTAATCATTTAATTAGTAGTTCGGAAAATGGCGCTGCAAGTGTATGGCCTAAGCAAATCGCTAAATATATCAATAAGCACTTTACATTATTACAAGCAGGTCGTTATTTCAGTTCTAATAACATTCAGCCCTGTTTTAGCCAAAATGATATTTACGCATTAAAGTCTAGCAATATCACTCAGACGAGAACTCTCATAAAATTTGGTGTTAAACGCACGCTCAATGACAGTGCATTATTAGTAGAGCCTTCTTCTTATGATTATATATTTCCAACAAATAGAAACGATTATCGAGCAGGTGATAAAGTCCTGAACCCAAAAACTAATCAAATATACCTTTGCAAACCTTGGCCTTATACTGAATTTTGCCGCCTGGGCACACATATGAACGAACAGTACGAACCTGGAATAGGTAAAAACTGGACTTTAGCTTGGACGCAATACTCAGAATGAAAATATAAATTAAGCAATCAAGTTTATTTCTAGATAAATATTGTTGTTTTATGAGGTTTTTTTTAGTTTGAATGTAACAAAGTTTTTCACAAGGACTCATTCAAAAGTGTATACAGTTTTTTAACATCAAAAATGCCAAATAATGACTTTTTAGTCGAATGGACTAAATCGAAAGATAAACGGCTAAACCGCCTTTAAAATATGAAACTAAAAGTATCCCCAGATACATTTCGACATACTTCCCAGTGTTCAATTATCATTCGATTTACAAGCTTACATTTATGAAAACACACCTTGTTACTCCATAACATTGTTTTGATACACACTTTTTTAAATTCAGATCTACTATTCATTCAACGGCAAAACAACATTACTTAAATGAAGCATAGAGGGATTTATTATGAACTTATTAACTACAGTTATCACAGCAAGCATTATTACATTATCAGCTAGTGCAAGTGCACACCAAACTCAAAAATTAGTTGCAACTGATAACAATGCAACCACAGAAGTCTGTATGGCAGTTGCAAGTAACAAACCAATTAAGCTAATTAAAGCACTGAGAAATAACCGCTTAAATATTAGTAAAGCAAATAAAGGCATTCGCTGTAATGATATGACATTAGCTGAGTTTGGTGAAAAACATCACGCAGTTAAAACAGTAGCAAAATTACAACGCCACCAAGTTAAAACGGAACTATATACAGCTTTGTAAGGTATATACCCAAGCTACTTCAAGATGCGAGTTTCAGTTGGAATTAAAAACGATTTAGACAAGGCATTGATTGCAGTGAATGGCCGGTCCCTTATCAAAATCAATAACGCTGCATAAATCGTTTTTAAACCAACCTTTTAGGCCTTTCACAGGAACTTACTCTCTACGTTCCAACTTTCAAAAAGGGAGTAACCATTTCTGCAAAGTTGCGCCTTGATATTAAGTCCCTGTGAAATGCTGAATTCTGCATCTTGAGGCAGCTTGGGTATATTTAATGATTGTTAAAGGTAGCGCTTCGCAATTAAGCGAAGCACCTTATCTTTTTATGATGGATTAATTTCTATTCGGTGAATAGCTTCTGTAGGCAGTAAAGGAGTATTTCTCTCTTTAGCGTAATCATCAAACCCCGAACGGTAAAATGGAGATAATGGATGACCTGACTGCCCACCTGGAACCGTTAATATTGCATTTTCTTCTAGACCTGGTTGCACAAAAAACCTTTGCGAAGCACCAAAACCATTTTTTTGCACAGCAGGCATAAAGCTATCACCAAAACCTGGTACGGTAGGCATATCTAAAAGTGAAGATAAAAATGGCATTTGCTTGCTAAAAGGATGTTGTAATTTTAATGCATTGACTTCACCCCAAGCTAATACATGTAAAGAGTCTTGTGCATTTACACCATGTTTTTCTAATAAGCTTTTACGCATATCCACATATACTTGATTCATTAAATGTGGCCATGACGCATGTTTTTCTGTTAACCATGAATCAGGGAAGCCTTTAATCAATTGCCATACTCCAGCTTCTAAATCACGTTTAATAGGCGATAAGCTTAAATCATGTTTGACTAAAGCAGACTCAATAGGTGCAAATATTTCATCTATTAATGCGGCTCTATAATTACGCACTAATGTATAACCAACAGAATCTGCACAGGCACATTCGCCCCACTGACTTAATAACTTAAGGTCTTCTTGGTATTTTACGGGATCAGCACTTAATACTTGCGTTAATAAGCTGTGCCAAGGTTTTAAAAATAATGCTTGGTTATCTAATTGAATTTTGTAGAAGTCAGACTCAGTAAATTGATTTTTTTCAAATAACCTATCTTTAATTTGCTGTGCTCTGGCACCCATTGCATATGCCCCGTTACCAAAACGTTTTAGCTGCTCAGTTGAAATCACCCGAGAGTTTGCAGTCCAAAGTCTATTTATTTCAGGGTTAAGCACTTCTGGTAGCTGTACCTCATCAGTGCTCCACATAGGAGAGTATTGCTCAGACATTGCAGCTGTTTGCATTGGTTGTACCCTTGCCGGAATCGCCCCTGTCGGTTTCCAAGCTGCATCACCATTACGACCAACAACTATCATATTCTGCACCGGAATACCGATAGTGGTAGATATATCTAAAGCTTGTTTTACTGTTTTAGCTGCCTCTAAATTAATTAACTCCATATCAACAGCATATTCTTGGTGAGCCACCCAAGCTAATGCATATTTTTCACCATCAAGTGTTTTAACTGGGCCAAAATCACTCATTTCTAGTTCATAATTTTCACTACCTTCAGGTAATTTAATTGTTTCATTTACAAAGTAAGTTTGATCTTTCTCTGTTAATTTATACCAATCTGCAGTATCTAAATAACCATTAGTAAAACCCCATGCTATATGGCCATTAGAGCCAACAACAACAGCGGGAGCGCCCGGTAAAGTAACACCATTAACTTGATGGTTTTCACCATTATCAGTGTAATTAAGTTGCGCTCGGTACCAAATGACCGGTACTCTCAGTGATAAATGCATATCATCAGATAACATGCCATGACCACTTTGGGTCAACTCACCTGTTACAGCCCAGTTATTACTACCTATGCCTAAAGGTTCTGCTATTTTTTGATAACTGACTTTTGTCATTTTTTCATTTGAAAACGTTGGAACTGGCGGTATTTTTTCTGGTAATCGACTGCCATCGAGTGCTGCTTGATATGGACTGGGCTGTGTAATAAAGGCCAACATTTGGGTGCCAAACTCTTTTTCTATTTGAGTTAGAGCTAAATCTCTTTTAAAGGTATTTGTTTGTAAATCTAAGTACATAGTATAAATAACAAGTAAGCTATCTACTGGTACCCAAGGCTTAATTTTTGCGCCTGATATCATATATTCAAAGCTTGGATATTCAATTTGAGCTACCGCTTCATTAACACCTAAAGCATAAGCCTCTAACTGTACTTTATTTTTATCAGGAAGCTTAATATAAGCTTTTTCAGCACGAGATCTAAATTGATGAAATCTGTGTCTTTTATCTACGGGGATCGCCGCCTTACCAAAAAGCTCAGCTAATTCACCTGCCGCATTACGACGTAATAAATCCATTTGAAAAAATCGGTCTTGCCCATGCGCATAACCTAAACCATAAGCTACATCTTGACGGCTTTTTGCATTCACAACCGCAATACCAAGTTTATCCCTTTCTATCGTGACTTTTTCACTCACGCCTTTACTACTTGTACTGCCAGAAAGTGCGGGCAGACTTAAACTTAATAACCCATATACAATTGCCGTCAAAAATAAGGCTAAAACACCCAGCCCCAAAACTGATATTTTTAATTTTTTAAGCATTCTAAAATGACCTTTTTATTATTATTAATTTGATTTTACGCGATGTTTTGTAAAAATCATTATTAACTCTCTTATTTATTAATCCTAAGCCACTTCAATCTTTTCCCACCTCATATATTGGGTTAAACTCAGTTCAGCCTAAATAAAATAGAGAATTTAACAATGGAAATAAAACTCTCAGCCATTCAAGCCAGAGTGATCGGCTGTATGCTAGAAAAAGAAGTCACTACACCAGAACAATATCCACTTTCTTTAAATTCTCTTACCAATGCATGTAATCAAAAATCTAGTCGCGAGCCTGTGATGTCATTATCTGAGGGTGAAGTTCAACATACGTTAAATGAATTAACCGAACAAAGGTTAGTAATGATAGACGAAGGTGTATCAGGACGCGTAAGTAAATATCGCCACCGTTTTTGTAATACCACTTTTGGCACTTTACAATTTAGCGAACAAGAAAAAGCGATTGTATGTGTCACCTTACTTCGCGGACCACAAAGCATTGGTGAACTAAAAACAAGAACCAATCGCCTAGCAACATTCAATGACATACAACAAATTGAACAAAGTTTAGATAAATTACAAGAAAAAGGTCATTTTGTTAAATTAGCAAAAGAAGCTGGGAAACGTGATCATAGATATGCAAATTTATTAACTGATGCACCTGTTACTGATGTCGCAGAAAATACAAACTTATCACTTTCACAAACAATCATTACCCAAATGCGTGTTCAACCAAGTATTGATGCCGATTTTGAAATTAAACGTCGTGTCGATTTCATCAAGACCAAATTATTGCAATCAAATACTCAATCTTTAGTGTTAGGGATCAGCGGCGGTGTAGATTCTTCAACTTGTGGTCGTTTATGTCAATTGGCCATTGATGAACTTAACGCTGAGAAATTCACAGATCAATATCAATTTATCGCAATGCGCTTACCTTACGGGATTCAAGCTGATGAAGAGGAAGCACAATTAGCCGTCGACTTTATCAAACCTTCAAAGCGCGTTACGGTAAATATAAAAGACGGTGCTGATGGCATTCATAATGAAGCA